>OJDQ01000680.1_pt1 | contig 12765 bp, 14 predicted proteins | sample 1592851 | NCBI WGS metagenome assembly OJDQ01 (sample SAMN05416774, study PRJEB24817) | seawater metagenome | isolation source: Sea water | place: Canada:Atlantic | collected 2013-07 | reverse complement strand
CACAGTGCTGATCACCATTAGTGAATGGATGCAAAATTACGGGCTGTATTTATTCATTGCCATATTGACGCTTATTGTTGTGTTCCAGCGTCTTATTCAGCAGCCCGCTATTCGTCTGCGTTATCATCGTGCACTGCTCAAAGTACCCATGATTGGTAAAGTCAGTCGGGGGCTCAATACGGCCCGCTTCGCTCGAACCCTGAGTATTCTTACCGCCAGTGCAGTGCCACTGCTCGAATCAATGCGTATCTCAACAGACGTGCTGCAAAACCTGTATATTAAAGAACGCATTGCTGAAGCCGCAGTGCATGTAAAAGAAGGGTCCAGTTTACGGGCCGCACTGGACAATACCCGGATTTTTCCGCCGATGATGATGCATATGATTGCTTCGGGCGAACGCTCAGGAGAGTTACAACAGATGCTTGGCAGGGCTGCCGATAATCAGGACAGGGAATTTGAGTCGCTTATCAGTGTCTCACTAAAGGTGTTTGAACCTTTGCTTATTGTAACCATGGCGGGCGTGGTGTTATTTATCGTCATGGCCATCATCCAACCAATTCTGGCATTAAATAATATGGTGAATGTGTAATGAAAATGCTTAAACGACAGTCGGGATTCAGCTTAATCGAAATTATGGTGGTGCTGTTAATCATTGGTATTCTCGCCTCAATGGTTGCACCGCAAATCCTCGGTAATCAGGAGGAGGCTCAGCTTAAAAAAGCGGCGGTGGATATTCAGCAACTGGAAAGTGCACTGGAAATGTACAAGCTGAAAAGCAACCGTTTCCCTACCACTGAACAAGGCCTTGATGCCCTGGTCAGTGCGCCGACCCTGGATCCTATTCCGCGTAATTATCCGGCAGATGGTTACATCAAGCGTCTGCCTGATGATCCATGGGGTAATCCTTATGTGCTGATCAGCCCGGGAGAAATGGGCACCATCGATATCTTCTCGAATGGACCGGATGGTGAACCCGGCACCGACGATGATATTGGTAACTGGAACATCAACGATTATCTGAACTAGGGTATAGCGCTTTTTATGCGTGCACCAGGCCGTCACCGGCATAGCTTCGCTTTGGCATCGTTGGCGGCCAGTCGCCAGCGTGGCTTTACGCTGCTTGAAGTTATGCTGGTGTTACTGTTAATGGGCCTGGCTGCCGGCTATGTTATCTTTAATGCGTTCTCCACCGATCCCGCCGAACAACTCGAGCGTGAAGCCCGGCGGCTGCAGGTGGTCATCGACATGGCCAGTGATTATGCGGTACTCAACCAGCAGCAACTGGGCATCTTTGTTGACCAGGAAAACCGCACATATAGTTTTATGCAACTCAACGAAGAGGATGAATGGCAATTCATTGAAGGCAATGCCCTGTATGAGCCGGTAACCCTGAGTGATCCTTTCTTTTTTACCCTTAACCTCGATGACTTACCCTGGCAAACCGAAGACCGGTTGTTTGACCGGGAGATGTTCGACAGTTCACTGAGCGTAAACGACAAAGATATTGAAATTGGTGAGGAAGAGGCGCCGCCACCACCGCCGCAAATCCTGATTATGTCGAGCGGGGAGATCACCCCTTTCAGCCTGGTATTTCATTACGAACCCGAATTCACCAACGACCTGCCGGCTTACTATGTATTAAATTGCGAAGACATGCCGCCGCTCGAGTTACTCGGCCCACTGGAGCGACCAGAATGGGATTAACCAGTAAGCAACAGGGCATGACTCTCCTTGAAGTCATGGTGGCGTTATTTATTTTTGCCATGACCGGCGGTGCCATTATGAAAGCGGCCTCGGAACATCTCAACGGCGTTGGCCAGATTGAAGAAATTACCATTGCCACCTGGGTCGCCAACAATCAGTTAAATGAACTCCAGTTGGAGCGTCCCTGGCCGTTAAAAAATAACCGCAAGGGGCGGGCCGAGATGGCTGAGCGCACCTGGTACTGGAAGCAGGTTGTTAAAGACACCGGCGACAGCGATTTTAAGGCCGTAGAAGTGAGCGTTAGCCTCGACGAGGATTTCAACGATACCATCACCACAGTGATCACCTACTTTGCCAAACCAGCGGAGAGCAGCTGATGAGCAATCGCGGTTTCACACTCATTGAAATTCTTATCGCCATGGCGATTTTTGCCATGCTAGGGCTGGCATCTACCGCATTACTGTCCACCGTAATCGACAGCGACGAACTCTCCAGCGAAAAGTTTGCGCGGTTACAACAACTGCAACGCTTTATGATGATCCTCGAGCGGGATGTCCAGCAAGCAATGCCTCGTGCCGTGCGCATGGAAGGGCAGCAAAATAGTGTGGTCATGCGAGGCGGAGAAGAAACCGACGACAGCGACGCCGGAGGCCTGGCCTTTGTGCGCGGCGGCTGGCACAACCCAAAGCTGGCCCTTCCCCGCAGTACATTACAGGGCGTGGCCTACCGCCTGCGCGAAAACAAGTTAGAGCGTCTGAATACGGTTTATGTCGACAGTGTGCTGGGCACCGAACCCAAGGTCAGGGAGATCCTCGACAACGTGACGAACTTTACCGTCGAGTTTAATACTGGCGGCAGTGAAACCGGCGAAGCCGCGTGGCATGACAGTTACCTCGGCGAAACCCTGCCAAAAGGCATCAGAATTACGATTACGCTGGCTGACATGGGTGATATCCAGCGGGTGTTTGCGCTTACGGAGCAGTCCTCATGATGGCAGGCAGGCAACGCGGCGCAGCGCTATTAATTGTGCTGATGGTAGTCGCTCTGGTGGCTATCCTCGCTTCAGAGATGGGGGCCAGACTGCAACTGCAAGTACAGCGTGCCAGTAATATAAAAAGCAGTAATCAGGCATACTGGTACGCCAAAAGCGCTGAAGAGTACGCCCGCATGTCACTGATAACACTGATGGAAGAAACCGGCGATAAAATCACCCTGAATCAGCCCTGGGCACAGGCCTTCGAATACCCTATGGAAGAAGGCGGTATCAGCGTTAACCTGGAAGATATGCAGAGCTGTTTTAACCTCAACGCACTGCCTAACGCCAACCAAACCAATGTCAACGGCCAGCAACCCACAGAAGCCATGAACGCATTTGGCCGCTTACTGCAGTTGAGTAATCAAGAGATCCCCAGCTTTACCGTAGATACGGTTAGAGACTCACTGGCAGACTGGCTTGATACTGACGATCGTATGCGTACTTACGGAGCGGAAGACAGCGAGTACGCGTCCAGGGCTTTTCCTTATCTGGCCGCCAACAGTCAGATGAGCAGTCAGTCAGAGTTGCGCCTGGTTAATGGGGTGGAAGCTGAATGGCTGGAAGATCTGCTGCCTCAGGTTTGTGTGATCCCCGATAACGACCAGCTAGTGATCAATGTAAACACCCTGAGTGAAGAGCGTGCGCCGGTGTTGGCAGCCTTAACCGGGCTGAGCCTGTCTCAGGCGTCCTCGGTGATCGCCGCCCGCCCGCTGGACGGCTGGGATGATGTAAATACATTTTTAGCTGAACCGGATATTGCAGCATTGAATTTGCAACCGGAACAAACTCAATGGTTCAGTGTAACCACAGAGTATTTTATTTTACATACCAAGAGCCGTTACAATGAAGCAACGTTTGCCATGACAACCGTGTTAAACGCCGCCTCATCAGGCAAAATAGCGGTGTTGCGCCGCGAATTTGGAGTCATAAAGTAATGGAACAGTTAGTTGTTAGGCTGGGCACTAACCTACACGACCCGGTGCACTGGGTGGTATGGTCTGCCCAGAGCCAGGACGTTATAGCCAGTGGCGAGTTAGCCGGTGCCGATGCCCTCGACAGCCTTACCGAGCGCACCAGTTTACGCCGGGCAATCGTGCTGGTACCGGGCGCTGATGTGCGCCTGTGCAACGTTACTCTGCCGGGTAAAGTTAACCGCAAGCTACAAAATGCCATTCCGTTTATGCTGGAAGACGAGCTGGCCGAAGATATCGGCGAGTTATTTTTTGCTATGGGGCCGTCACGGGGTTCAGAGCAATCGGTGGCGATAGTCAGCCACCGGCAAATGGAGAAATGGCAGGGCTGGCTGGCGCAGGCCGGGTTGGCCGCTGATGTGATCCTGCCTGATATTCTGGCATTACCTTATGACGAAGATAACCAGTGGGTAGCACTAGCTCTGGGAGAGCAATTATTAGTTCGCCAGGGAAACTGGCAAGGCATGCAGGGAGAGCAGGCATTTCTGACCGGTGTGCTGGCATTGCAGGCTAAAACGCAGCCCGAACCGGTTCGCCTGAGCGCACTGACCGATATCGACCTTCACGCGGTACCGAATATTCATCAGGACGCCAATAACGACGACCTACCAGCAATTGGCGTTCTGGCTAAACATGTGGGCAAAGCGTCTTTTAACTTGCTGCAAGGGCAATACAAGCCCAGAAAACAACATAGTCAGGCATGGCAGGTCTGGCGTGTCCCGATGATTTTGCTGGCTCTGGTTATAGTTTTGACCATTGGCGATAAAACGTTAAAACTCAATCAACTGCAACAGCAAAATGCCAACCTCACGGCACAAATTGATAGTCTGGTACAGCAAGGCTTTCCGGATATCGGCACATACCGCAATGTGCGCCTGAAAGTGCAACAGGAAATGCAGCGTCTGGAACAATCCGGCGACGGCAGTTCGCTGCTGGTGATGCTATCGCAACTGAACACGGCGTTTGCTACATCACAAATCACGCCACAAACACTCCGCTTTGATGCTAACCGTACCGAAATCCGTATGCAGGCACAGGGCAAAGACTTTAATGCATTGGATACGTTTAAACGCAGTGCAGAGGCCGCAGGCTTCACTGTTGAACAGGGCGCCATCAATAATCGCGACGACACGGTCATTGGCACCATGAATATCCGGGGAGCCTCATGAACGCTTTAAAGCAGAAGTTTACCGCTCTGACAGAACGAGAGCAGCGCCTGGTAGTACTATCCGGCGTGGTCATTGTACTTGGTATTTTTTACTGGGGTTTATGGGCGCCGCTTAATCAAAGTATCAGTCAGCAGAGCCAGTTACTGGAAACCAATAAAAAGCTGGTTAGCTGGGTAGAAGAGCAAAGTCAAAAAGCAGCTCAGCTACGTCGCACCCAATCCGCGCCGAAACGTGTTTCAGGGTCGTTGCCACAACTGGTAACCAGTACAAGTAGTAACCACTCACTGTCTATTTCCCGCATGCAGCCGCAGGGAGATGAGATTCAGGTTTGGATTGACGAAGCGCCGTTTAACAACCTGGTTAGCTGGTTGAATGAATTAGAAACCCGGGGAATAGTGATTGAACAGCTCGACGTTGCTGAAGCCAATACGCCGGGGATTATTAAAGTCAGACGTTTGGTACTAACAAAATGATGGGCATTAACTGGCGCTGGCTGTTAGCCGGTATTTTTCTCTATCTGTGTTTACTGGTTGCTTATCTGCCTGCTTCTCAGGTGGTCAGCCGGATAGACCTGCCGGGCAACATTAAAGTGGGTAACGTGCAAGGTACCCTATGGCAGGGTGAGGTCGACCGGGTGGTGGTCAATAATATTCCGATTAATCAATTGAGCTGGGATGTTTCGCCGTGGGCGCTGTTGACCGGTCAGCTGTCTGTTGAGCTCGATGCGGGTAATATGCGCGATGCCGCATCTATTGCTTTTAACGGGCCGCTTAGCATGAGCCTGTTCGACTTTCAGGCCCTCTCTGCCGAAGAATTTTTACTGTATTTACCGGTTGACCGGGTGCTCTCTGAAGTACAACTTCCGCTGCCGGTGAACGCCGGAGGCCGTTTCCGGGTGAATATAGAAACACTCAGTTATTCTGCTCAGGGCTGCGCCCAAATGATGGCTTATGGCGACTGGTTAAACGCACGGGTAGCCGGCACCCAGGGACCAATCGAGTTAGGTACCTTTTCAGCGCAAATCCGTTGCCAGAATGAACAAATTGTGATTACTGTAGAAGAGCCCAATGCCTTTGGTCTGAGTATGCAGGCATCAGCCCGCCAGGATTTTTCAGAGTTAACGGTAAAAGGACAGTTCAAACCCGACCCGTCACTTCCTCAGGAAGTCCATGAGGCAGCCTTGTTTTTTGGCCGTCCGGATGCGAACGGTTACACTCAGTTTGAGCTTTAAGCGGCTGTCTTTTTTGGGCACAACATTCATCAATTTTAATTTTCATGGAAGGTTTGGAAAAACATGGCCAGCGATAAGCCAATTCTGGTTACAGGATCCCATCGTTCAGGAACAACATGGGTAGGCAGAACACTGGCGGAAGCCGGTGATATTTATTATGTGAATGAGCCGTTCAATGTCGACTTCCCGTTGGATGGCACCCACCTCAAAGTAGAAACCTGGTTTGCTCACTTCGCTTCTTCCCATCAACAAACGGCTATTCATAATGCAGTGTCTACTACCATTAAATGGCCAGCCTGGCGGTACGCATTGCAGGTTTGCGTTGATAATGGGTTGGATATAAAAACACCTGGTCGTTTTGCTAAATATTTTTCGATGCGATTGTTTAAGCAAAGAATGTTGTTTAAAGACCCGCTGGCATTGTTATCCGCAGACTGGTTCCATAAGGAATGGGGCGCTGAGGTAGTGGTGATGATCCGCAACCCGTTTGCATTTTCTGCCAGCCTGAAGACGGCAGTCTGGGCATTTGATTTCAGTCATTTTGCGCGTCAAAAGCCATTAATGGAGAGTCGCTTTAAAGGTTACCAAAGTACAATAGATGAATTGGCAGCGCACCCTGAGCGCTTTTCGTTTATTGAAAAATCCGCCTGGCTTTGGGTACTCCTACACGAAATTATTCGCCAGTATCAGCAGGAATACCCGCACTGGCAATATTGTTATCACGAAGAAATAAGCATTGACCCGCTCTCCGGATTTTCTGAGTTGTTTGATGCACTCAACTTACCTTTTACGGCCGCAACAAAGGCGTACATTGAAGGAACAACCAGCTCCGGCAACCCTTCAGAAGCCAAAGGTACCAGCTTTCAGGCCCGCGACGCGAAAGCGAGCCTGGACACCTGGAAAAAACGTCTGACCGATAAAGAAATTGAAACTGTCGCCACCATTGCTGCACCTTTGGGCAAACATTTTTACCCTGAGATGTTTACGTCAAAAACAACGGCAGAAAATTGAATTTTGCCATGGTCAGGATGATGGCCAGTTCATAAACACTCTGGCGGGTGGCCAGATGGTGGGTGAGCAGGCCAATAGCGCCGCCTTTTTGTTTGATGTTTTGGGTATCAAACAGCTTATCCATCACGGTACCCAACTCTTCACCGGCAGCCAGCGACTCATAAACCGAACCGGGTAACGGAAGGTTAGCGCTGCGTCCTACTGACCACTGCTCGCCATTACAAATAGCCACATACGCAAAGGTGGCCGGGCCATCAGTAAAGTTATCAACGCCGCCTTCTATGGCCACATACCAGTCTGCCTGATGGGCAGCAAGACAGGCTTTTACACGGTTTACCGCCCCCAAACGGGTCTCGGCTTCAGTCATTGGTTGGTCAGCCACCAGACTGGGCGCATCCACACCAATGACGACCAATTCCTGTTCAGCGCCCAGGACTTGTTGCAGGGCGACACGACTGGCATTTACCTTGACCGGGTTTCTGGAGCCAACAACTATTTTCATTCCACCGTTTCCGTTTATGCGTTTTCAAAAGGGTTATTAGTAATATCATCGATTATGGTGCGGTAATCGCTGATGGCCGGATAGCCTTCAACCTCCCGATCGGGTTGCTTACTGTCGGGATTTTTCACCGCCAGTACATGCCCAATGCCGAATGTTTTAGCCGCTTCCAGAATATTAAGACTGTCATCGACAAAGAGTGTGGTGGCCGGATCGAAGCCCAGCCGCGCCTGTAAAGCATGCCATAACGCCTGAGATTCTTTAGTAACGCCAAATTCGTGGGTGGAAATAAGCGTATCAATGTGAGAATCGAGCTTGGTATGCTCAACTTTTAACGACAAGCTGCCAGGATGCGCATTTGTTACCAGCACCACTTCGCGGCCACTGTTATGCAGGGCATCCAGAAAAGGCAGGGTATCGTCACGCATAGCAATCAGATGCTCAATCTCCCGCTTGGCCGCCACAATATCCATATCGAGATGTTTCGCCCAGTAGTCCAGACAATACCATTCTATACGCCCACTCACCCGTGAATAGTGTTCATGCATCTCCTTGCGGCAGTCAGCCAGAGAGCGGCCACTTTTCTCGGCCAGCTTTTTAGGCAGATGCTCCAACCAGAACTGATTATCAAAGTGGAGGTCGAGTAAGGTACCGTCCATATCCAGCAAGACGGTATTGATTTCTTTCCAGGGCAGAAATGGCAAGCGCTTTTCCTCTAAATACGTTAACCTTAAGTTTGACAATATGATAACGAAAGACTGACCCAAACAACATGAGCAATATCGATAAGGACAAAACGCTTCCGCAAATCCATCAGCGCGAAATTGTGGCTGAAAGCCGCTTTTTCAGGGTTGAGCGTGTAGATTTGGAGTTTACCAATGGCGCAACCCGTCAGTTTGAGCGTATGGCAGGTTATAGCCGCGGTGCAGTAATGATTGTTGCTGTTCAGGATGGCGACTTCTTATTAGTCAGAGAATATGCGGCGGGTACCCATACTTACGAACTGGGTTTCCCCAAGGGCCTTATCGACCAGGGCGAAAGCGTTTTAGAGGCAGCAAACCGAGAGCTGAAAGAAGAGGCCGGTTTCGGCGCGAAACAACTCGAGGCCATCCACAAAGTGAATATGGCGCCGACGTTTTTTAATGCTCAAATGAACATTGTTATCGCCCATGATTTATACCCCGAAAGCCTGCCTGGCGACGAGCCGGAACCACTCGAACTGGTACGCTGGCCAATAGCCCGGGCGGAAGAGCTGCTGGCTCGCGAAGACTTTATTGAAGCGCGATGTATTGCCGCGCTGTTTCTTGCTCAAAAGTGGTTAAAGGAGCATCCAGACTATGCCTGATAATTCTGATCATGATTTACTACAGATAGCCAAAGACGCGGCCCTGGCGGCTGGCGAAGCGATCATGCGGTTGTATGATGTGGGCGATTTCGAAAGCTTTCAGAAAGCCGACGAATCACCGGTTACCAGCGCCGATTATAAAGCCAATGAAATTATCACTGAGCATTTAACCCGTTTGGCACCAGATATTCCTATCCTGTCAGAAGAAACCAAGCATGCCAGTCTGGAAGAACGCAAAACCTGGAAGCGTTACTGGTTAATCGATCCGATTGACGGGACACAGGAATTTATCGCACGCAGCGGCGATTTTGCCGTGAATATCGCGCTGATTGAAGACAACAAGCCTAAGATAGGGGTGATCTTCTGGCCGCCCGGACAAAGCCTCTACTATGCTTTAACAGGGCATGGTGCTTATAAAGATTCGCCTGAAGCCAATGGCCCGATTAGCGTACGCAAACTGGATGACCCGAACAACAGTGTGGTGATCCTGGCTATCAGTCGTCGCCAGCCTCGGGAACGAGTCATTTCTAAACTCTGCGCCAAACGGGTGTACCAAACCCTGCCGTTAGGCAGTTGTTCGCTGAAATCCTGCTTTATTGCAGAGGGCAAAGCCGACGTGTTTATGCGTTTAGGCGTTACCGGCGAATGGGACACCGGCGCATCGCAGTGCATCGTCGCGGAAGCGGGTGGTGCCATCTATGCTGCTGATTTTGAGCCACTTAGCTACAATCAGCGTAATACTCTTGAGAACCCGGACTTTATAGTACTGGGCGATCAAAATGTGCCGTGGCGGGACATTATTCAATATTAGGGAGTAAGTGTTTTTATGCTAAAGCAATCATTAGTTCTTCTCAGCAGTTTACTGGTAGCACCGGCCTTTGCCGACTGGACAGTTGCACCAGAGCAATCCAGCCTGCACTTTATGTCGACCAAAAATGCCCAGGTAACCGAGGTGCATGCCTTCGAGGAGCTCTCCGGCTCAGTGTCAGGCAGCGGTAAGCTGATGATTGAGGTGCCACTTAGTTCAGTCAACACTAACATTCCTATTCGTAATACTCGGATGCAGGAAAAGCTGTTTAATGTAGCGAAGTTCCCGGCAGCCACTTTTACTGCCGACGTGCCATCTGAGTTAATCAAACTCAAGGCGGGCAGCAGTACTACTGCAAAAGTTGACGGCACGCTATCACTCCATGGTGTGGAAGCGCCGGTCAGCTTTAATGTAAGCGTTAGCAAGGTGTCTGCCGATACGCTGGTAGTAAGCACGGTATCGCCTACCCTGATTGGCGCAGAAACCTTTGGTTTAACGGCCGGGCTGGACATGCTGCAAAACATTGCAGGCTTAAAGAGCATTACTCAAACGTCACCAGTCACCTTTTCTGTGACCTTTGAAATGGAATAAGTCCCTGGCTTAACCGAACAAAAGGAGCAGCTATCTGCTCCTTTTTTGTTTCTACAACAACCCCTTTACGTCCTTCTCCAGCAGTAGTTGCTTTACCTCCTCGTGATATTGAGCATCAGTTGAAGCCAGCAACCGCGTAACAAAATCCATCGAGGTAACACTTTTTCGGCCCGGAGCGTTCTGCTCCAGTAACTGTTTCAAGACATTGACAATAGGCTCATCGCCGACCAATTCCCGCAGCCGGGCAAATACCAGGGTGGCTCTGGCATACACATCCGGCGAACTGGTGGCATCAATAATGGCTCTGGTGGCTGTTAACCGTCCCCGCAAAGCGTGCTGATAGCGCTGCCGCTCATAGTCCACCAGCGATTGCATGGCCTCTTTACCGAAGCGCCGCTCAATCAGCACCAGCTCGGCATATTTCGCCAGCGATTCTATTAAAAAAGAACCATCAGCCTCCACGCCATAGCCAATCTGATGGCCAAACCACTGATGAGCCACTTCATGCGCCGTACGCCGATAACGTTGATCAAAACCCGCAGTGTCTGCAGGGCGGGCGCGCACGGCAAGCCGATGAGACATTAAAATGACCTGCGGCAGAGCATAACCACTGTGACCGAATTCTGGCGTAAACAGCAAGGATAACTGCCTGTAAGGATAGGGCGTAAGGTGAGCAGAAAACCAATCCAGAGTATCGGTGACTGCCTGCAAATGGACCACCTGCGAGGCAGCTGATTTACCGCTCTGCAGGTTATCGGTCAGGCCAGTAAGGTGGATATCCACTTGCTGACCACCCGCCTCAACCGTATGGGCCGTACTCGTTTGCCTGGTGGCCAGCCAAACCGGAATGTTGCGAACAGGCGTGGCGGCAATAAATTCAACATAGCGGCGCGCTGAGTCCAGCCACTGTTTAACCCGCTCTCCCTGCGCATGCACGGTGTGCGAAACCGGCGATGAGACAATACTGCGAATCGTCACCGGGTGCGATTGGATTGTAGTTGGCGGGGCGGCATCAACAAAAGTACTGGGGAGGGGCATCTGCAGTGTCGGCAAACCAAACTCGGCTCTGAGTACGTCATCCCGCAACGTGTACTGGCGGTTAAACCCAATGTTAGGTAATAAAGGAATACCACGCAGGTAACTATATTCCGGCAACAGAATTTGATGTCCGGCAGGCAACCACATACGCGCCCCGTTGACCACAATGTCAGCCTGTAAACTCAGTGTTTGCCCGGGCAACAAGGGCGATGCCAGTGTAAATACAGACTGCTGCAAGCGAGTGTCCTGAGTCTTCAACTGCCCCGGGCTGAGCACCAATTTATTGGCTTTAAATCCCGGATAGCTGCCTACTAACACTTCGTGAATGGCCTCATCAGTCAGGTTTACCAGTTGCATGGTGAGTTTAACCGTCGCCTGGCGTTGCTCAGGAAAAAAATCCACCTGGGCATCAATGTGCCGAACAACTGGCTGAGCGCGCTGCGCCCAATGCCCGAACTGCTTTTCATACTCAGCACGTAAGGCATACCTGTCATCCGGGGTCATGTGGGGACGCTCCTGCTGTAGCAACAGGTGAAAGCCCAACAACATTATGCCTGCCACGCCCATAGCTACCCAGCCGTAACATGGCAGCGTGCGCCAGGGCCGCAACACAAACCCCGTCCCCCGGTGAGTTTTAGTGATCGCCAGGCACACTCCGCAAACAGCAACGGTCAGCCACATTAACAGGTAGGGCCAAAAGGTATGCTCGCTGCGCGCAAACCCGATTAGATAGTCGGCGGGCTGTAACGGGGTGCCGGCAATATCCAGCAAAGGGTGTGAAATACCAGCCAGAGTGAGTAACGGCGTAAATTTAACGACCAGCAATAACAAACAAATGCCCCCCGCGCCTAAAGCACTGCGACACACGTGATGAATAGCCAGGCACAGCCAGCCGAACAGCAAAACAGGCATGCCGGTCATAGCCAGCAAACGCCCATAAGCCCCTGCATCAGGGGGACTGCCGGCCAGTATCTGTGCGACCATCACAGCAATAGCCGTTACAATCAGCAGGGTGGCCCAGGCGATGCACAGCGCTAAACACTGAGCGGCCACCAGTTGAAAGCTGGTTGCCGGGGTCGCAGCAATCAACTCTGCAGCACCGGTGCGCTGATTTTGCCAGCCCAGTTGCCAACTCCATAACGCCATGAGCACACAGCCAGCAAAGGGCAACATATCCCACACCACACGATTCAGCGCATCAATGCTTAGTGGGGTGAGCACCGCATGTGGCTCAGCATAATCGATGGCGGCGAGAACCTCAGAAAAAATCGCACCGCCGTAGAGGCTAAGAACCAGCAACATCACGCGGTTTAACAATAGTGTTTTGGTTGCGGCCATAACCAGTGTGTACAAAGGGTGGTA
>OJDQ01000673.1_pt1 | contig 12932 bp, 12 predicted proteins | sample 1592851 | NCBI WGS metagenome assembly OJDQ01 (sample SAMN05416774, study PRJEB24817) | seawater metagenome | isolation source: Sea water | place: Canada:Atlantic | collected 2013-07 | reverse complement strand
GAGATCCCGGATAGTTTCTCCGAAACTTCCGGGATGACGTATTTTTACTTTCTGTCTTCCCGGAAAGCCCGAAGAGCTTATCCGGGACCTCCTTAACAGTCTGTCTCATCTTCTACTTTCCCAGCACAGAGGAACATCAGAGAGATCCCGGATAGTTTCTCCGAAACTTCCGGGATGACGTATTTTTACTTTCTGTCTTCCCGGAAAGCCCGAAGGGCTTATCCGGGACCTCCATAACAGTCTGTCTCATCTTCTACTTTCCCGGCACAGAGGAACATCAGAGAGATCCCGGATAGTTTCTGCGAAACTTCCGGGATGACCGGTTCAATTTTCCGTCGATTTGCGGTCAACAATACACAGCGAAAGTGGCATTCTCTTACCAAAGTAGCCATTACAACGAATTGTCGTTATGATGAAAGAATAATGACAAACAGCTCAAATTTTCAGGCATTTGTCGCAATAATTATAAATAAATCATGCTTCGGGGAGTCATTCGTGATTCGCGTCTATTTCGATACACAACATCTGTACTACTTGCCTCAATACCTGCCGGTTGCTAAAAAATTAAGCGACGCCGGGGTCGAATGTATCTTTGTACTGTATCCCGAAGCAGGTTTTGACGAGCTCAAGAAAAGCGAGCTCGACAATGCGGGCATCGCCTATCACTTTATAGACTCACCGAAAAACGCTCATCTTTTTTATCAGCAAAATAAAGCCGACTGGATCTTCTTTGGTAATCCCCCCCAGTTCTGTAAAAGTGAGAAAGCTAAAATTCAGGCACGCCTGGCGTTGGTTCTACACGGTATTGGCCCCAAAGCTATTTACTATACTGCGTCCGAGTTCCCGTTTGATGTGCGCTTTGTGGAAGGTCAGCAACGGCTGCAGCGTTTGCAGGAAAAGTTTCCTGAATCCGGCTTTGTCGATACAGGCTATGCCAAGTTAGACCCCTTATTCGACGGTACCCCGGCATCCATCTGCTTGCGAGAGCTAGGTCTCTCACCGGATAAACCGACGGTGCTTTACGCTCCCACATTCTATCCGTCGAGCATTGAAAAATTTGATGAGTCGTTGCCGCAACTGTTGGCTGATTATAATGTTCTGATAAAACCTCACTACTTCAGTCTGACAAAAGAAAGATACGAAGGACAACGGGTACTGTTTAAAAAATGGGCTACCCATGAAAATGTGCATATTGCCGGTGTGGAGGACTATAACCTGATACCCTTTATGCAAATATCCGACGTAATGTTATCAGATGCCTCCTCAGCCATTTTTGAATATGCTGCGCTGAATAAGCCGGTAGTCTGGTGTGACTTCTACCAGACCCGCTGGAGCTATCGGGGCATTTTGAAGTTCCGCTTAGAGAAACGCCTTGACCCCGACCTGCAAATGTTCCACGATCTTTGCACCCGTGCCACTTTACCTGAGCAGGTACCCGCAGCCATTGAAAGCGCGTTGAATAACCCGGAAAAGCTGGAACCCCAGCGTTTGCAAATTACTCAGGACATGGTGGGCGCCACCGACGGACAGTGTAGCGAACGCATAAAAGACTACATTCTGGCTAACAGTTAGCTAACCTAAAAAGATCGTTATCCGTGCGCTACTTCTTTTATATTTCGCAGAATTACTCGTTCGAAATCCTTCGCCCGTTACAACAGGAAGCGCATCATCGTGGTGACCAGTGTGCCTGGTTTATTGAAGGTAACGAAGTGAATATCAGCCTGTTCAAAAAAGGCAAAAACCGCCTTAAGAGCATTGCTGAGGTGGTTGACTATAAGCCTGATGCGGTGTTTGTGCCAGGCAATATCGTACCGGCGTTTGTACCCGGTTTAAAGGTTGCAGTATTCCACGGGGCGGTAAAGCTTCTCAACGCATTCTTGATGCTGTGGCCGATCAAATTAATCATCCCCCAGGGCTCAAATCCAAGCCGCGCAACCTTATTCGCCAGTTTAAAATGCGCAAACGCCTGGGATACTGGCAGTTTTAGTCAGCGAAATGAAACACTGCATGACAAGGAAGACATAGCATGCCCGGCAAAATTGCCAAGCTTAAAGAAGGGGTAAATAAAAGATGGTTACGGCTGTTTTTGTTGCCTGCCATCATTGCGTTTGGCTATTACATGCTAGCCGACGAAGAGGTAAAGCCGGAAATAAGGCGCCTACAAACTGCCTTCAACCAGGTTGGACCGATAGAGAATAATGGCGAGGTTTATCGGCTTGGCATGTGGATAGACTTTTCCCACTCTCCTTTTCAGGTTGGAAAGCACATTGTTGAAAAAGCCCGTTTATCGGATGGAGTCATCACTCAAGAGCTTGTTGATACGCTCTACCCTCCAGATAACTGGTTAGCAGACATAGCCGTTGACGAGAATACTTCGCCTTTGCTGTGTGATTTGCAGGAAACATCCTGTCTGACATTTATCTGGCAACACAGCGCTGAGATAAAGCCATTTATTCAACAGTATCAACCCTACATAAACCGTTACAGCGGATTGATGGCTTTTGATTTCTTTCTGCCTTTAGCAATCCCCTCGCTACGTGAGCAAAACGCGTTTAGCGAACTGGATCTCCTCGCAGTCAATCTGATGTTGCTGCAGGTCATCGATAAACTCAAAGCTGGTGATACCGCACAAGCCGTTAGTGAACTTTCGCGCCTGATGCAATTTCAATACACCCAAATGGCTGATGCAGTGCAGGTAATACCAAAAGTCATAAACCTTATGCAGTATAAACTTACGCTTAAAGTAGCTGCCTTTTTACTGGCTAAAACGCCAGTTACAGACCTTCAGGCGTGGCAACCGATTTATGCCCGACTCACACCAATTAATGATGAAGCGCTTTCTATGCAAGCCGCGTACTTGCGTGAAGTCGCAATGTTTGCAAACGATATAGCAACCTACTTACCTGGCTCGTTGCCAGAGAATCACAGCAGCATTTTCCTGTGGCTTAAAAGTCGCCTATTTTACAAACACAACAAAACACTCAATGCTTTCTACGATTACATTCAGCAGAATACAGACCGCGTTGTCGTTGAAAACGGCCGTTTTATTGAGCGTGATATGCCAGACATGCCAGGTGATAGCATCTCTTTAAATAACTTTCTGGGCAATATACTCCTCTCGGTATCTGCGCCGCGCTTCATTGATGTTCGGACCGAGCTACTTTCACTAAACTATCTGCATAGTCTCTATCAATTAGCATTTGACGCCAGAATTACACATAGCGCCCCGTTACTAAACTCCATAAAGAGTCCTTATACAGGCGAACCCGCATTTATTGCCGACAAACAACTTTGTGTAGCCGGCGAGGAAGAATCCGCAGAGGATATTTGTTTGTATTTTGCGAGTCGTTGAGAAGCCAATCGCAGCCAAATCAATTGGCGTGGAAATTTTCCATAATACAGCTCTCAGAAGACCATATGACAAATGTCACATAATATTGATGACACTTGCTAATTACCCCTCACACCGGCACCGGGCATACTGGAACCATAATCACGGAGAACCAGTATGCAAGCAGATCATAAACCTCTTGTTAGCATTAATCATCTGTCAAAACGCTTTGGTAAAGTGTGCGCCGTCGACGATATCTCGCTAACCATTCAACCTAATGAAGTCGTGGCATTGCTCGGTGAAAATGGCGCGGGAAAAACCACCACTATCGGTTCGCTGTTGGGTCAGCTGAAAGCTGATTCCGGGGAGGTTATTGTCTTCGGCCATCCCGCCGGGCATTGGGCTGCCAAACAACAAATGGGCGTCATGCTGCAGTCGGCTGCATTGCCCGATAACGTAAAGGTTATAGAGCAGTTGCGGTTGTTTGCCAGCTATTATCCAAACAGTCTGTCATTAGAGGACGCTCTTGAAAAAGCCTTACTGACAGATCTGCAACAGCGAAAAGTGCAAACCTTATCTGGTGGTCAGAAGCAACGGCTGCTATTCGCTATGGCTATTATAGGTAATCCACGCCTGGTGATATTGGATGAACCGACTGTCGGCCTGGATGCCACAGCCCGGCGCGAATTCTGGCGCTGCATCCGCGCATTAGCAGCGCGAGGCGCGTCGGTATTACTAACGACCCATTATCTGGAAGAAGCTGATGCGCTCTCCGACAGAATTATCGTGTTATCCAAAGGGCGAATAGTCGCTCAGGGCGTACCCGAACAGATCAAAGCAGAGCTGGGCGGTAAACGCCTGCGCTTTCGCAGTAACACTTCTCATGAAGTTGTTCAAAAACTCCTGCCAGATACCAAAGTGCATAGCCGCGGCGACTATATTGAGGTGTACTCAACAGCCCCACAAACGCATTTGATGGCGCTATTCGACGCTGACGTTACAACCCTTGATCTGACAGTGTCAGGGATATCACTGGAGGATGCATTTTTACACCTCACTCAATCCGCAGTCTCACCAAATAGCGCTGTAAATAATCAGGAGATATCGTCATGATCACTTCGCAACCGTTGTCGCTCTCTAAGCGTTGGCAAATATTGCAGTTAGAGACTCAAACAGAATTACTAAAGACACTACGCAGTCCTGGCTTTGTGATCCCAAGTCTCGCTTTTCCGCTGATGTTCTATGTGTTTTTTGGGTTACTGTTTAACGCCATGGCCGGTCAACCCGGTCAGGCGGCAAAATACCTGATGGCCACCTATGCCGTGTTCGGCGCCATCGGCCCGGCGTTATTTTCTTTCGGAGCCGATGTGGCCACCGATAAAGACAAAGGGATTTTGAGCCTAAAGCAGGTAAGCCCAATGCCAATTGGAAGCTATTTTGCTGCCCGTATTATTACGGCCATGTTATTTGCATTGGTCATTATCCTGAGCCTGTTTGCTCTGGGAGCCGCGTTTGGTAGCGTTACGATGACCCGCACTCAGTGGATTTCTACACTCATAACCGTGCTTTTCGGCACGTTGCCATTCTGTGCTATCGGACTGTATATCGGCTTGTCAGTATCAGCCAAAGCAGCACCAGCAGTCGTCAATCTTATTTACCTGCCCATGGCATTTTTATCCGGCCTGTGGGTACCCATTCAGCTATTTCCGTCAACGCTTGAAATGGCAGCCAATATCTTCCCTGCTTACCACCTGGCACAACTAGCACTGGCAATTCAGGGCAATAGTCTGGGCGCGCCCTGGTATTTGCATGCTGGCGTATTAGTTGTCTACACGCTGGTCTTTCTAAGCCTCTGTGTAAATCGATTCAACGCTATCGACAACCGTCACTAAACAAGGACAACATCATGAGATTCTCTATCATTGTAGTGGTGATATTAACACTTATCGGCCTGTTTATTGGTGTGCTTCCTACCCCGGAAGTAACACCGCAGCGGGCAGCAACTAATGCCGAAAACAGCCGTACTATACCTGACAGCGGCAGTTATCGAATAACTAACATTGCGGTTTTTGATGGCCAGCAATGGCACGACAATTCAGAGCTCACCATCCGTGAAGGACGTATTGTCAACCCTGACACAGCAATCGATGTCACGGTAATTGATGGCCAGGGCGGCTTTGTGATCCCGGGACTGATTGATGCCCATACACACTCCTGGGGTAACGCGTTGCAGCAATCCTTACAGTATGGCGTAACCACCAGCCTGGATATGTTTACTGATACACGGTTTTTCCTGGCAAAAAAAGGCCAGCGGATTAGCCTGGACGCGGTATCGGAAGCCGACTTGTTTTCTTCAGGTGTGCTGGTAACCAGTGCCGGCGGACATGGCACCGAGTATGGCATTGCTATTCCAACTATTGCCCACCCCCAGGAAGCCAGCGACTTTGTGGCTGCGCGACTGGCCGAGGGTTCCGACTACATTAAAATTGTCTACGACGCATCGGCCAGTCATGCCGATCACAAAGGCCGTTTTACGTCTATTGATTATGACACCCTGGCGGCTGTAGTCAGAGCAGCTCATGCTCAAAACGCTATGGCGGTAGTGCACGTCATGGATCTGGCTTCGGCAGAGCATGCTGCTAAGGCCGGAGCGGATGGCCTGGTTCATACTTTTGGTGGCACGCCAGCCAGTGACGAACTTATTGCACTGATGAAATCTCAGGACATGTTCGTCATCCCCACCTTATCAATTCTGGCATCCCTGGCCGGGGAAGGGCGAGGGCAGGCATTAATCGAGAATTCCGTTTTTAGCTCTTATTTGGCAGCTGATGTGAAGCACGCAATTGCTAACGATATTGGTTCTGGCCGGGTGGCGGAGGATTACTTTGCCATTGCAATAGAAAATACCCGCAGAATGTATCAAGCAGGTATCGCGGTACTAGCCGGAACCGATGCGCCAAACCAAGGTACTGCGCATGGGATCAGTCTGCACGATGAGCTGGCCTTACTGGTGGACAGTGGCCTATCGCCTACCGAAGCGCTGACCGCCGCGACCTACTTACCCTATTCGACATTTAAACTAGGCGAGCGAGGCCATTTACGCAGTGGTGCGCGGGCAGATTTCATCGTGCTCAACAAAGATCCCAGGACGAACATCAAACATACCCAACATATTCGGTGGATAGTCAAAAATGGTTTTCCGGTCGCTGCCTATTTTGACACTCAGACTACCACTGGCGAAACACCCGAGACAGGCATGGTAAGTCAATTCAATACAGACCTTAAGTCACAGTTAGGTGGCCGGTTTGTAGTATCCACTGACCAGATGATGCAAGGTAATTCTACAGCCACCATTAGCCACATTGCCCAGGGCTGTTATGGTAATGGCGCACTAAAAGTTTCAGGCACCGTTGGTAAGCAGTTTGCCTATCCGTGGTCGGGCGTTTTTCTGATGTTCACAGAGTCCATGGATGCTGGCTATAATCTTAGTAATTTCAAGCGTATAGTATTTGATGTTACGGGCACTGAAAACGTCTTCAGATTAATGGTGCTAACGTCTCAAACCGGCCGCCCCAGCGAGATGAATTTTACGGTAACAGACCAGTGTCGACAGGTGTCGGTTAACCTGAGTGATATTCGTGGCGTTGACTGGACTAACGTCACTGGGATTGGCTGGGTTGCCGGTACCGCAACGCCAAATTTTAACCTTGAACTCGATAATATTTACTTTGAGTAAACATGATTAACCACCTTAAAAAGCTGGCCACAACGGTGCATCGCCGCTTGTTGCCAGCCAACACCGACATTGGCGTTTTGCCTTACCTATGGCTGGTCTACCTGGGCACTTTTTTTGTTCACTTTGTGTTTTACGATCCTCCGGCCTGGCATGTGTGGCTGTCGGCAATAGGTATACTGTTTTTCCTTATCTGTTATTTTCGTGCTTACTGGACATCTGGTACCCACACCCTGTTTTACATTGCCGCCATCTGTGTAATAGGCACGGTACTCACCCTGGTTAATCCGGGAGCCGGCGTCTTTTTTGTGTACGCCAGTGCATTTGCGGCACACGTGGGGCAACCAAAACAGAGCCTTGCCACCATAGCGATCATATTGGCTTACATTGTGTTACTAGCCTGGCTGCGCGACTTACCGGCTTACTTTTACGTGCCGGCACTGACTTTCTCTATCATGATTGGCGGCGTTAATGTTTTTCAACGTGAAATGGCGAAGAAGAATACGCTACTCAAACTCAGCCAGGAAGAGGTCAAGCGTCTCGCTACTACGGCCGAACGCGAGCGGATTGCCCGGGACCTACATGATTTGATTGGTCACACCTTCTCCATGCTTACCATGAAGGCCCAGTTGGCGCAAAAACTGTTTGATCATGATACCGACAAAGCCCGTCAGGAAATTGCCGAACTCGAACAGATCAGTCGCAGTGCTTTGGCAGAAGTACGGGAAGCTGTTACCGGATATCGCCAGAAAGATGTGGCCACAGAATTAGCCAACGCCAAAACCCTGCTCAATTCAATTGAGGTTGACTTTCATTATCATATTCCTGAGACCCCCTTGCCTGCTAATATAGACAGCACACTCGGCTTTATTGTCCGCGAGGCAGTTACCAATCTGGTAAAGCACGCCAACGCAACCCGCTGCCAGATAACACTGAGCGAAGCAGCCAGGCAGCTCAAACTTACTATTGCCGATAATGGCAGTAGCAAAGCCGGTCCTGAGGGAAATGGGCTAAAAGGTATGCGCGAGCGCGTCGCTCAACTGGGTGGCGAGTTGTCGCTTGATCATACACAAGGGTTTTGCATAACCGTAACGGTGCCACTATGAATACAACCATTAATATTCTGATTGCCGAAGACCAGGGAATGCTGCTAGGCGCATTGTCTGCGCTGTTAGATTTAGAGCCGGACATGCAGGTCGTAGGCAAAGCCAGCAACGGTAAACAGGCCTTGCAACTTATCAGCGAACTTAACCCCGACATGGTACTAACCGACATTGAAATGCCCCAGATGACAGGGTTGGAATTAGCTCAGCAAATTCAACAGCAATCTCTGGCCTGTAAAGTCATTATACTTACCACTTTTGCCCGTTCAGGGTACTTACGACGTGCCATGGAATACGGTGTAAAAGGCTATTTACTTAAAGACGCTCCCAGTGACGATCTGGCCAATGCCATTCGCCGTGTAATGCAGGGCCGCAAAATGATTGCGCCAGAGCTTATTATAGATGCCTGGGAAGAGGCCGACCCGTTAAGCGACAAAGAGCGCAAAGCGCTTAAACTGGCTGCAGATGGTTATCAAACTGAACAGATCGCCAATGAAATGCATTTGTCGCCGGGTACGGTGCGCAACTATTTATCCAGTGCCTCCAGTAAACTGAATGCCAGCAATCGTATTGAAGCGGCCCGAATTGCGCGACAGAAGGGTTGGCTGTAAGCAACTGAAACTATACGAGCAGCGTTTCGCTGCCCGCATAAACTTGCTCCATCACACTGGAGCCAGCTAAAGGTAGCTCTTTTAAGGGGACATCACCGCCATAAGCACGACGCTGTTTTACCACCGAGATAGGTTCGGGATCATCACTGCCTGAATCTCTCGTTTGCGCAGCCACTGTCGCGCAAAGTCCTGCTAACACTGCCAGATGTAAAGGTCGGCTTGCCGGGTTATCAATGAAAGATTCCTGGATATTTATTGGTATTGTTGGGTTGAAAAGCAGGCCTTTCTGCTAACGACTCCTCGTTGTACTCACTGCCGTTAAACAGGAAGGGATAGTAAAACTCTCGTAGTTCAGCATGGAAAGTGCGGATATCGCGTTCGTATTGCCATGCAGCTTTAGCATCCGTATCAGCCCAGCGTGTTAGGGTTCTTTTAAACAGTGTTGCTGGCGACAGTAGTGCTACCCATCCCGCCGCTTCATAACGCTGCTCAGCAATTTGCTGATAAGCCTGGAAGAGTGGCCGGGCATTTTCATCGCCCACTTGCTGAAAGGCGTAATACCACTTCCATTCAAACAGACTGCTGGTTTCAGTTTTGCCTTGCCACTCGGGGTGAGATACAACAAACGCATCCATGGTCGTCTGGTGTGGCAGGTCCCAGGCATCATTTACCGCTTCACGCTGGGTCATCAGGATATCGCCGCCCTCAGGCCCATGATAAGCCTCCTCAATAGCCACGTTGCCAACCGACGGTATGATATAAGTCGTCGCTAACCAAATCCCCAACAGTAGCGATGCCAATACCGGAGCGGGAAAGGTAAAACGCGCAACCCAGTAACACAGCAACGACCAGAATAGTAAGTAAACCAGCACTACGGCGCACACTGCTGCCATTTGCCAGATTGGTACCCCGTTGACTATGGCGCCGCCAATAAACGGCAGGATGAGGGCCAGCCACAGCCCCAGCACAATTAATCCGGCACGTAATGGCCATAAGCTGCCATGCGTTCTGGCCATGACTATCAAAAAGTCGTGACGGCCAGCCGCACGCTCAGCCGCCCGAAGATCGTGTAGTAGTAATATCAGAATGAGCGGTGCAAACACAGCAATAACAAAGGTAAAATCAATTTTGCCGGCTAGTGACAGTTCAGGGTTTTGCGTGTCTGACTCGTGAATCTGTCCTTCCAGAGCCAACATTCGGATACGGTGTTTCCAGGGATACACATCCCGCACTCCCAATGCTGCAAAGGCCAGTGGCGAGGGCGGCGCATACGTCAGGTGAAAGGTGTAATAGGCAATATAGCCATAAGCGTGATGCTTATGGGTTACCTCTTCCCGATCCGCTTTATCCCCCTCCAGTAAACGCTCAATAGTGGCTTCTTGTTGCGCCACTTCAACACTGCCCGTCCAGACCGAAAAGAGGGCCAACGCGCAGGCAGCCACTAACAGTAGAGACACACTTTTTTTGCGTAAAACAAACGCGGTTTCACGACGGATATCTGACCAACTCATACTCGTCTACCTGCTATATAAGTGAAAGCCAGCACTAATCCGGCAGTAAAAAGCAATTGCAGTACGGCCGTCAGGCTATTAGAAAACCGTTGCCCTGCTGGCAACGGAGTAAATTGAAATTCTTCCAGCATCTGCCAGTTTTCAGCGTCTACGGTAGCGGCTTTTCTAGCCTCTGCACTTTTATATTTATTCGCATCCTGCTCAAGGCTCATGCCCTCGGCATGCAGCTTATTCAGTGACTGCACAAATTCAAAACGTACAGCTTCGGCCTCGCGCATAAACCGCTGGTAGTTTTCCAGATCCGTGCCAGCAAGCTTCATCGACGCATTTTGAATAGCTATCATCGGAGATAGCCAGCCAAACATTCTGGCAATGACTGCCTGCGATTGCTGTTGCGCCATTTGCTGTTCAGCAAATTCATTTAACACTTCGGTTAAATCCGCTTCAGATTTTTGTGCCACCACGCCTCTGAAATTAATCGGTAGATCCTCCACCGAGTCTACGTTGTATTGCGCTAGCAAATTATCTTTAAAAGCTTTAAACGCCGGATCGTTAGCATTATGCCCATCCCCCATCTGACGCAGTTTCTTTAGCACCGCAAAATCCGTTTCCAACTTACCTGGCGAGGCAACCATTACGCTTGCTGTGTTACTCGCGATCCGCGGTACCACCAGGCACAGTAGGATCCATACCGCCACCAAACCACTGAAGCTAACGCTGTTGGAACGAGCCAAAGTTGATATCAGCAACACCAGCGCGCACCACACCACAATGTAAATCAGGTAACTCAAAATGAAGGTCAGTACCGGCACTACCTGGGCACCCTTTAACACAGTAAGCAAGGCACCGATAATCAACGGGGTAAGCACCAGTAAACCAGCCCCCGCCATTGCAACACCTTTACCGGCGAGTAAAACCAGAGGTGATACGCCCTGTACTTTAAGAAAATCCAGCGTGCCGGCTTCCCGCTCCCGGGTCATCACCCCAAATCCCAGAACAATTAACAGTAGCGGCGTAAGTACCTGCATGACATAGGCCGGAGTGAGTCTTCCAACCCAGGTTAAACCGGTGCTTTGCTTCTGGTCAGCAAAGGTAGCACCATTTTGACGATGACCTTCCAGAAAAATCGCATTTCCAGTGAAGCTATCGATACCCGGATCCAGCGATCCCAGTGGCGGAGGAGCACGAAACAGGTAATGACCATAATGCACCATTCGGTGAGGATGACGATCGGGCTGCTCTTCAAATGCCGTAATCGATTCTGACTGCATGTGCTGACGCTGTTCAGTGGTATGGCTAATGGCCGCATGCGTTACCCAGACCGACGCGGCGGCAAGAAGCAACGCAATAATCAACACGGTTTGCGCCAGGCTGGAACGCCGCCAGTAACGCCATTCATCCCTGGCGATGGTAAAGACAGTGCTACTCATGCAACGACTCCCTGAGTAAAGGCTTTATGCACCGCTTCTGAATCAATATTTCCCTGCTCAGGGGCATCAAACATGCCTACAATCTCACCGTCCCGAAGCAAACCAATGCGATTAGCTACATGGCAGGCCCCGTACACGTCGTGAGTAACCATTAAAATGGTGGCACCCTGTGCAGCCAGTTGACTTACCAGGCGGTTAAACTCATCAATAGCTACCGGATCTAGCCCGGACGTGGGCTCATCCAGAAAAAGAATAGGGGCTTCACGCAGCAGTGCTAAAGCGATTGCTGTTTTTTGCCGCATGCCTTTAGAGTAACCACTCAGTGCGGCGCGCCAGGCTGACTCTTGCAATGCTACTCGTTGAAGGGCGGCAACAATCTCTGTTTCTGACTTGTCTTTACCCGACAAAGATAAAAAGTACTGGATATTTTCAATCGCGGTTAAATGCCCGTATAACATGACCGATTCCGGTAAATAGGCCACCTTCTGACGAACAATATCAGGGGCTTTTTGCACATCCACGCCATCCAGCCACACCGAGCCTGAAGTTGGCTTCATTAATCCCAGAAAGGTCTTAATCGTAGTCGATTTACCAGCCCCGTTTCCGCCGAGTAAGGCAAGCACCTCTCCCCTGTTAGCATTAAAGGAAACATTTTTTAGAATTTTCTTTGTTTGCACATCAACGCATAAGTTTGATGCGCTGATAACGGCGTCAGGCATGGTAATAAATCCGGAAATGAAAGTAGATTGAGGAATTAAATAGCTATACACATTATGTTATACCATAACATTTGCAAACTAAATGACCTTGTTATGCGCCTCGTCGTCCAATTTATCTTATTGATCTCACAGGCTTAGTTTTTTCCGCCCAAAGCACCATTTTCATCCCTCCACCAGTCATTTAAAGTGAAGCTAACTAACCGCCGGGAGTCACCATGAAAAACATTTCTTTAGTCATTGCAGCTATTAGCCTGTTATTCGTTATTCGCTATTCGCCCGGTTTCTGCACAGCACGAAGATGGCAGCGGGAACACCAGTGAGTTAAGTTACGAATCCTTTATAGCCAGCACTAAACCGATTAAATGTTTGTATGGTTATGCCGCAGAAAAGGTGGGCGATCACGATGCGGCCATTGCGATTTTTGAGGACTGCATTGAACGCTTTAACAGTGTGTATTCAATGATCTGGCTGGCGCAAATATATGATACCGGTGT
>OJDQ01000669.1_pt1 | contig 12966 bp, 10 predicted proteins | sample 1592851 | NCBI WGS metagenome assembly OJDQ01 (sample SAMN05416774, study PRJEB24817) | seawater metagenome | isolation source: Sea water | place: Canada:Atlantic | collected 2013-07 | reverse complement strand
TCTATTCGCGTCATGGATGTTGTCGACGTTTCCAGTTCTTGGAAGGCTTGGCTGATCCTCTCTAATTCTTTAATTCGTGGGGATCGTTTCAGTGGGTGCTATCCTGACGCAGCCAGTGTAGCTGAGTGTAAAAAGCCTATCCGGCCCTGGGCGCTGAGCGAGTCTGCCGGTGTTCAGGATTACGTGTTAGATGGGATATTCCTGTAAGGAAGGCGAGGCCAGGCTCGACCTCAGTGCCATGCCCGCGGTCATGTTTACCGATCCTCAAGTCGCCACCGTTGGCCTCTCTGAAGCCGAAGCAGTTGCTCGGGGTGCAGGTTGTCGCAGCGGAAGGCGGTGAAATTATCCAAACGGCGGTGATGGCGTTACGAGCAGGTTTGACCGTTCAGGAAATCGGCGATGACTTGTTCCCTTATCTGACCATGGTTGAAGGACTCAAACTCTGTGCGCAAACGTTCACCAAGGATGTAAAACAGTTGTCATGCTGTGCCGGATAAATGATTTGAACGCGGCTCTGGGGTTTCTTGACCGAGATCACAATCTGATTCGGTTTAAGCCGGTGATTCATTTTGGATTCAGGTAGATATGCTCTGATGATCTGGGTGGCGCTTATGCTGGGTGTTCTTCTGCCTGATAAAAGCTCCGGTTGGCCAATTAAGGAAAGGGGACCAAGGAATGAAAAATACCGTCGTGGAGATCCGCGGCTTGCTATCGGCACTGAGTGCCCGGGGCGTAGAGAAACAGCTATTGAGATTGCCCGGCGTTAAGAAGGCCGAGGTCAACTATGTGGCCGGCAGCGCGACCGTCACCTATGATGAGGCGACGGTGGACCTTGAGGCTATCAAGGCCCGGATACACGAGTGCGGCTATCACTGTTCCGGAGAACAGTTGCCCAGGCACGTTTGCGACCCGGGGGACCCGCCGACCGAAGCCGGGGCTGTGTCCATGCCCGTCCACGATGGCCATGCCTCCCACACCGGCCACGACGATACCGCGCATCCTGCTGAACACGGCGAACATACTGGCGCAAAGGACGAGATGGCTCACGAGATGGGCCACGGCGGCAGCATGGACATGCAGGCAATGGTGCGCGACATGCGCAACCGTTTCTGGGTCTGCCTGATCTTCAGCCTCCCGATTTTCATTTATTCGCCCATGGGTGGGCTGTTCGAACCGCCAGCACCGCCCTTCGGGCTGCGGCTAGACCTGTGGTTGCTATTACTGGCAAGCATCGCGGTGCTCTGGCCAAGCTGGCCGTTCTTTGTTGCCGCCTGGCGCGCGCTGAAAAACGGCGTGCTCAACATGGCTGTGCTGGTCGTTCTCTCGGTGGGTACTGGCTACCTGTTCAGCGTCGGTTCCACGCTCTTTTTCCCGGGTGTGCAGTTTTTCGAGGCGGTGGCGGTGCTGCTGGTGTTCATCCTGCTCGGCCATTGGCTGGAGATGCGCGCCCGTGCCGGTGCCTCGGACGCCATCCGCTCGCTGATGGATCTCGCGCCGCCCAAGGCCACTGTGTTGCGTGATGGCCAGGAACGGGAGGTTCCCACCGCTGAGGTTCTGAAGGACGACATCGTCGTGATCCGCCCCGGCAATAAGATTCCGGTGGACGGTGAGGTCTTGGAGGGCGAGTCCCTGGTGGATGAGTCCATGCTCACTGGCGAGTCCATGCCGGTGGAAAAAAAGCCCGGCGATAAGGTGATCGGGGCCACCATTAACAAGAGCGGCAGCTTCAGGTATCGCGCCACCAAGGTAGGTTCCGACACCGCGTTAGCGCAGATCGTCAAGCTGGTGCAGGAGGCGCAGAACTCCAAGGCCCCGGCGCAGCTGCTGGCGGACAAAGCGTCACAGTGGCTGGTGGTGATTGCCATCGTAATCGGCCTGCTCACCTTCGCCGTCTGGTTCTGGTGGATCGGCCAAAGCCTGCTGCTTGCCGTGACCCTGACTATCACCGTGTTCGTGATCGCCTGTCCGGATGCCCTCGGCCTTGCCACGCCCATGGCGGTGATGGTGGGCACCGGCCTCGGCGCCAGGAACGGCATCTTGTTCAAGAATGCCTCTGCACTTGAGGATGCCACCCGGCTGGATATTGTGGTCTTCGACAAGACCGGCACCCTGACCATGGGCGAGCCGCAGGTGGTCGAGGTGGTCGTGGTGGCGGGCAGCACCGAGGAGGCGGTCCTCGCACTGGCGGGGACGGTGGAGCAGGGCTCGGACCATCCTCTGGCCAAGGCGATACAAAGTAAGGCCGAAGGCTTGCAGCTCGATCCGCTGACCGGCTTCACCAACATCGAGGGCAAGGGCGCGCGGGCGGAGATTGGCAGCAAGACCGTGCTGCTCGGCAACCGCCGGCTGATGGACGAAGAGAAGGTCGACATGGCGAGCCTGAAGGACGAGGCCGCGCGTCTGCAGAGCGCGGGTCAGACCGTGGTGCACGTCGCCCAGGACGGGAAGCTGGTCGGCCTTATCGCCATTGCCGATGCGCCGCGCCCCACCGCTACTGCAATGGTCAAAAAGATGCGTGAACGCGGGGTGGAGGTGGCGATGCTCACCGGCGACAACCAGGCCACCGCCGAGCGCATCGCCCGGGAACTCGGCATTGAGATGGTGATCGCCGATGTCCTTCCGGGGCAGAAAGCAGACAAGATCAAGGAGCTCCAGGCTCAGGGCAAGAAGGTTGGCATGGTGGGCGACGGTGTCAATGACGCCCCGGCACTGACCCAGGCGGAGGTGGGTTTCGCCATCGGTGCCGGCACCGATGTGGCCATTGAGAGCGCTGACGTGGTGCTGATGAAGAGCGACCCCTACGATGTGCTGGGAGCCATCGAGCTGTCGCGCGCTACCCTGCGCAAGATGCACCAGAACCTGTTCTGGGCGGTGGGCTATAACGTCATCGCCTTTCCCGCGGCGGCAGGCGTGTTCTATCCGTTGGTGATAAGCCCAGAAGTAGCGGCGCTCGCAATGTCTGGAAGCTCCGCTCTTGTTGCGGTAAATGCACTCCTGTTAAAGCGCACCCAACTGGACGGCTTAGGGTAGACGAACACTTCCAATTGGAAAAATTGATGTTCATCAAGCCCACGCTATTGAGCGACTCTTTTTGCATCTTTTGTTGGGGTTTTTCAGTGTGAATTCAGGCTTATGAGTTTAAGTGGTAGGTAATTGCTGTTTGCTGACATGATTAATGACAACAAGGGGGAACGGGTAAATGGACATCAAAACCTTTGGAGAACTTATTAGCTGGACACGGGATTTGCATGCTCACCTTGCAAGGTGTATGTCACATTGCGCTACGAAGAATGAAGAGGAGCGAGCACGGGCGCTGCTGGACTATCTGGCGACCCATGAATCGGAAATGGAACGTATCGTGAATGAATTCAAGTCGCAGGGCGATTTCAAAGCATTGGAGACAAGGGTCTACGACTACCTGTCTCACCATCCCATTAAGACCCACAGAACCTGCGATGAGCCCTACGCACAGCTGGATTTTGAGGGCATATGCAGAGAAGTATTCGATTTCCATGATCAGATAGAGGACCTTTATCGCACCATGGCCGACAAAGCCGAGATTCCCGAGGCGAAAGAATTACTGCAATCGTTGCTAACCATGGAAGAGAACGAAGCTATGCGATTGGCCAGGCAGATAGGGCGTATGAACGACCTCTGATCAGAACACTGAAATTATTCTTCGACGCAGAAAAGGATGTTGATACATGGTGGCGTCTTCCAGTCAGTTACGGGTTTTCAAGATGGGTATCAATACTCATCAGGAGCCTGTCGTCTACATGCGTGGTGATTGTGATGTGTGCCTTTCAGAAGGATTCGCCGCCAGTTCCAGGGTGGGAATTTCCTCGCAGGGACGTTCCATCATCGCAACTCTCAATATTTCGTCTGATGAAACGGTTCCCAAGGGGTATGCGGGGCTTTCAGATATCGCCATAGAGCGGCTCGGGGTGGCTCAGTCTGACCTGGTTTCAGTACATCATGCGCCCTATATCGAATCCTTGAGTCTGGTTCGTCGGAAAGTATTCGGACACAGCTTGCTTCCGGCTGAGATGGCCCGCATTGTCTCCGATATCTCCGCACACAAATACAGCGATGTCGAAATAGCCTGTTTCCTGAGCGCTTGTGCGGGTGGCAGATTAGGTTTCGATGAGATTGTTGCTTTGACCCAGGCGATGGTGAATTGCGGACAACAGCTCGATTGGCCAGGCGTGGATCGTGTGTTCGACAAACACTGTGTTGGAGGCCTGCCGGGCAACCGGACCACGCCGCTGGTTGTGTCGATCGTCAGCGCAGCAGGCTTAGTAATGCCTAAAACCTCCTCCCGTGCCATCACCTCACCGGCGGGAACAGCGGACACCATGGAAGCGCTGACCAATGTGAGGCTTGGGCTGAACGAGATTCGCCGTGTGGTCAGAGAAACCGGTGCCTGTCTCGCCTGGGGTGGGGCGATGAACCTCAGCCCGGCTGATGACCTGTTGATTCGCATCGAGAGAGCGCTGGACCTTGATGGTGAGGGCCAGCTCGTGGCCTCGGTGCTGTCCAAGAAGATTGCTGCCGGTTCCACCCATGCGGTGATTGATATTCCGGTGGGGGAGACGGCCAAGGTTCGAACGCCCGGCGATGCCGACCGGCTGGCCTCTCTTTTCACAAGCGTTGGGGCGGCCTGTGGGCTGAAGGTACGCTGCATCGCGACAGACGGCAGCAAGCCGGTTGGTGCAGGGATCGGGCCGACAGAGGAGGCCCGTGATGTTTTGGCCGTGTTGCAGGGAAAGCGGGGTGCGCCGGAGGATCTACGGAGCCGCGCCATCATGCTGGCTGGCCATTTGTTCGATCTGGCTGATGGTCGTGGCGTGAAAGAGGGGATGGTCAAAGCAGAACGACTACTTCAAAACGGCTCTGCCTGGGGGCAGTTCAAGCGTATAACAGAGGCTCAGGGAGGGCAGAGGAGCTTAGGTGAAGCCCGTTTTAGGCGCCCAGTTCTGTGCTCGGAATCCGGAACAATCGTGTCTATCGACAATCGTCGGCTTGCCCGTGTCGCCAAGCTGGCAGGTGCACCTGCCAGCTCTACCGCAGGGCTGCGGCTACTGGCGACCGTCGGTGATAGAGTCACTAAGGGAGAGCCTCTCTATGAATTGCTCAGTGACAGTCCGGGGCAGCAGGATTATGCGCTGGCGTTTAACGATATGGGGCCGGCAATCTTCACTGTAAAGCGAGAGGAATGATTGTGGGCATTACTGAAAAAAGTGTGTTGTTCAGCCTTGCTCCCCATCCATTACGGGAAAAACTTTGTGATCGGCTCAATCTGGAGCCGGGAAGTTTGGAGGTGCGGAGGTTCCCTGATGGTGAGTCCTACTTACGTGTGCTCACATCAGTCAAAGGTGCGAACTGCGTAATATTGGCCGACCTAACGCATCCAGACACCAAATACCTTGCTCTCCTGTTTCTCTTTGAAACTCTCCGGGAACTCGGTGCCAGGTCGATTGGGTTGGTGGCGCCCTATCTTTGCTATATGCGCCAGGATCGACGCTTCGAAGAAGGGGAGGCGGTCACTTCCAGGGTGTTTGCCCAGTCTTTGTCTTTACATATCGACTGGCTGATCACCGTTGATCCACATTTGCACAGGTACCAGTCTCTTGACGAAATCTACAGCATACCCACGCAAGTTGTTCAGGGAGCACCGGCGCTGGCGGATTGGCTACGGGGGCAAAACGGTCTGTTGCTGGTAGGTCCGGACGCGGAAAGTGAGCAATGGGTATCAAGTATCGCGCAGGCCAGTAACCATCCTTATGTCATTGGCACCAAGCAGCGTCTGGGTGACCGGCGCGTTGAAGTCACCTTGCCGGATATCTCGGCGTATAACGGCCGGAAAGCCGTCATCATTGATGACGTTATTTCCAGCGGCCGCACCATTGGCGAGTGTGTCAGGGCACTTAAGGCACAAGGCACGGAGGCCATCCTGTGTGCGGCGGTGCATGGCATTTTTGCGGAGGCCTCGGACACCTACCTTCTGGGTACCGGCCTGCAGACGCTGGTGACCACCAACACGGTTCCACACAGCAGCAATGAGATCGATGTCAGCGAGTTGCTGGTGCCGCCGGTCAGGCATTTTCTCAATCAGGTGGAGGATGAGCGCCGATGAACATTACATTTCTGGGTGGCACGGAAACCGTGACCGGCTCCAAGTTCCTGGTTGAAACCGGCCAGACACGTGTATTGGTCGATTGCGGCCTGTTTCAGGGGTACAAGTGGCTGAGAAAGCGCAACCGGCAACCGTTGCCGCTCGATATTGCCTCGCTGGATGCCGTGCTTCTGACCCATGCCCATCTGGATCATTCAGGCTACATCCCCGTGTTGTACAAGCAGGGCTTCCGGGGGGCGGTTTATACCCATCATGCCACCCGAGAGCTATGCGGCATATTGCTGGCCGATAGCGGCCATCTTCAGGAAGAGGAGGCACATTACCTCGGCCGCCATAAGCTGAGCAGGCATGAGAATCCGGAGCCCCTGTATGATCAGGAGGATGCAGAAGCCTGCATGGAGCTGTTTCAGTCGGTGGACTTTCACCAAGTGATCCAGCTCGGTGATATACGCTTTCATCTGCGACCGGTCGGGCACATTCTCGGGGCGGCCTGTGTCATCATCGAGGCGGAAGGTAAACGCGTCGGTTTTTCCGGCGATGTGGGCCGCCTCAATGATATTTTCATGAGGCCACCGGCACCCCTGCCAGCACTCGACATGCTGATGCTGGAATCAACATATGGCGATCGTCGCCACGAAGACGTGGATTTGCCGTCACAACTGGCGGACATCGTCAACGAAACGGTCGACAAAGGGGGCAATATACTGATTCCAGCCTTTGCCGTGGGCAGAGCGCAGGTCTTGCAACATATGCTCACCGACCTGATGAAGGCGGGACGAATTCCAAGGTTGCCAGTTTATCTGGATAGCCCCATGGCGATTGATGTTTCTGAGATTTACTGCCGCTACGAAGATCAGCATCGGTTGAGCAGTTCAGAATGCCACGAAATGTGCAGCACCGTTCATTATAGCCGCAGCGTCCAGGACTCCAAGGCGCTGGCTGATCAGGCCTACCCGCACGTAATTATTGCAGGCAGCGGTATGGCAACGGGCGGTCGCATTCTTCATCACTTCAAGCGTCTCCTCGGCCAGCACCGCACAACCGTTATCTTTGCCGGTTATCAGGCAGGGGGGACACGAGGCGCCAAAATGGTTGATGGAGCGGAAAGGATCAAGATCCACGGCGACTGGATTCCGGTCAAGGCCCGGCTGGAGGTGTTGAGTGGGCTTTCCGGGCATGGAGATTTCACAGAGATTGAACAGTGGCTGGCTCAAAGTGACTTAGCCCCCGAAACGCCGATCAACTTGATTCATGGAGACCCTGATGCGCTGGAGGCCATGAAGGATCACTTGCGTCAGAACACCCGGTTTGAGGTGGAGGTGGCAAGCTACCAATCCATTTTGCGTCTTTGATGTGAGACTGGGCAAATACCCGGGGTAATCCGGATATTTACGGCGAGGATTTCTAATAGGCCACCATTAACGTCAGTAGAGTTATCAGGGAGAGATCATGAACGGCTATTCCATTGAGGATTCACATCGAATCCAGCAGCGTGCTGCCCAATATCGGCAGCGTTACCCCCAGTTTGCCAACTGGGCAAAAGGGCGTGGGGTGATCGAACATACCGATTTGACCCAGGTGCGCGTGTTCGACCTGTGCCAGGAACTCGTGTGTGCCGGGCGTTATGACTCGCTCGACGATGCCCTGATTATTTTCGAGGCTGCAGACACCCTCACCAACGCGGCCATGTGGCTGGTAGCCCACATGACTTATGCCAGCAGAGTGGACCTGTCCGGACAGCCGCTGGCGGCGGATGACTTCAAGGAAAATCCCCAGGGGCATACCGGTGGTTCGCTGAACATGGTGCCTGCCTATCTTGGCTACACGGCCGCCAACGCGTTGGCGGGGCTGACCCGTAGCTGGCTGATGGGGCAGGGGCACTGTGTGGCGGCTATCGAAAGCGTCAACATACTGCTCGGCAATCTGCATCCAGAACAGCAGGATCGGTACACGCTCGACGAGGCGGGGCTGTCCCGGCTGGTGAGTGACTTTTACAGCTACGCCGTCACTCTCGATGGGACACCGGGGGTTCCCCTGGGCAGTCACGTCAACCCCCACACTGCCGGCGGGCTGATCGAGGGCGGATACCTGGGCTTTGCGGAACTGCAATACACCCATATGCCGCTGCCGGGGGAGCGTCTGGTCGCGTTTCTCAGTGATGGGGCATTTGAGGAGCAGCGGGGCAGCGACTGGGCAAGCCGCTGGTGGCGAGCCGAGGACTGTGGCCTGGTGACCCCGGTGATGATTGCTAACGGGCGCCGCATTGATCAACGGTCAACCATCTTTCTGCAAGGAGGCACGGACTGGTTCCGGCAGCACCTGGAGCTCAATGGTTTTTACCCCATACTCATTGATGGCCGCGACCCTGCGGCCTTTATCTGGGGCATCTTCGAGGCCGAATCGAGGCTTCAGGCGTGCAGCGAACAGGTCAGCGCCGGCCACATGAGGTACCCTGTAAAGCTCCCCTATCTGATTGCCGAGACGGTCAAAGGCTATGGTTTCTATGGTGCTGGCTCAAACGCGGCGCATGGTACCCCGCTTCCGGCAATACCGAGATTTGATGAGGTCTCGCGCAGGCACTTTAACGAATCCATTGCCCGTTTGTTTGTGCCCGAGATCGAGATTCACGGCGCCCGCGACGTGCTGGCAACTCACCGGGCAGACGATCGGCCTGCGGAAAAGGATCATCCGCTGAGCTGTCGTGACGTCAAGCTGCAAACTGTGCCCGAACCGGTCTGGTTGCAAACGGCGGTATCAGAGTCGCCCATGGTTGCGATTGATCGGCAGTTTGTTGCCCTTGTAAAGGCCAACCCGGCGCTTCGTATTCGCCTGGGGAACCCGGATGAATTGCGTAGTAATCAGATGAACCAGTCGCTTGACCTTCTGAAGCATCGCACCCTGACGCCCGAGCCCGGCCTTGCGGAATCCCTTCACGGCTCGGTAATCACAGCCCTGAATGAGGAGGCCGTTGTCAGCGCCGCTCTGGGTAATAAGGGAGGTATGAATCTGGTGGTGTCCTACGAAGCGTTTGCCATGAAAATGATTGGCGCTCTTCGGCAGGAAATTATTTTTGCGCGACACCAGAAAAGTCTCGGTCGGCCCGCCCGATGGTTATCCGTGCCGGTCATTGCGACGTCGCACCTCTGGGAAAACGGCAAGAACGAGCAGTCTCATCAGGACCCGGCCTTCGGCGAAGTCCTGATGGGAGAAATGAGTGACACTGCCCGCGTTGTCTATCCTCCCGACTGCAATAGTGCTGTGGCGTGCCTTAACGAGTGTTTTCGAACCCAGGGGCAGTTCTGGGCCATGACGGTTCCCAAGGCAAAACTGCCTGCCGTTTTTGACGGCCGTCAGGCTGTGCAATTGCTCCGGGATGGTGCCATCGCTCTTGGTGAAGCCGGTGATGTGCAGTTGATCGCTGTCGGCGCCTATCAACTCCGGGTTTGCCTTGAGGTTGCCGAAGCGCTGGCTCAGAGAGGGCTTTCGAGTGGTGTGGTCTGCCTTCTCGAGCCCGGTCGATTCCGGAGTCCCCGGGATCCAATCGAGTCAGGGCATCAGTCTGGTAGTTCTTACAGGGCCGAGCTGTTTCCTCACGATACAAAACTCAGAGTGTTCGTGTGCCATATGCGCCCAGAGGCCTTGCTGGGACTCTGCCGTCCTCTCGATCTCGGGCCCGACCGGACGCTGGCGTTTGGCTATGAAAACCATGGTGGCACCCTGGATACATCGGGGCTGCTGCAGGCCAACAAATGTGATGCCCATTCGATAGTGCAGGCGATCCTGTCAAAAAGTGGCTCCTCAGGCGCTGATAAGGCGACATTGTAGCGATGGAGCGCGAGGATCGATTTACAACAGTCTTTACGGGGAAAACTAAAGCGCTGGTCATCACCGTACTGATTCTCACACTAAAACAATCCGGGCGGCAACCGATGCAGCTAGCCGCCCCACATACAGGTCAATCATGCTATGAATGAATCGTTCAATCACGCTGGGGCCTGGGGCATCACACTGATCGTTATCGTTCTGGTGTCCTGGTTCTTTTACCGTTATTTCGCGCCGAAAAACTGGCGGGAATGGGCCGGCGCCGGGGTGGTGCAGGCCTTCATCATTGCGCTTTATGCAGAAATGTACGGCTTTCCGCTCACTATTTATCTGTTGGTGCGCTTTTTTGGCCTCGACAGTGAGTATGTCAGCGCCAGCCTGTGGTCGACCCTGGTAGGGCTGGGTGAAACCGGGATGTTGGTCTCAATGTTACTCGGCTATGCGCTCGCGTTCACCGGGATCGGCCTCTTTATTCAGGGGTGGCGTCAGGTCCACAAGGCACGAGGTGAAAACCGTTTGGTGAAAGACGGCTTGTATGCGTATGTGCGGCATCCGCAATATACGGGGCTATTCATCGCTCTGTTTGGAGAAGGGGTGGTGCACTGGCCGACGTTATTCTCGGTCGGCCTTTTTCCGGTGATCGTGCTTGTCTACACATGGCTGGCTCGACGTGAGGAACGGCAGGTGCTCAAGGAGTTCGGTGAGGAGTACCGTGCCTACCAGCGGCAGGTGCCGATGTTCATCCCCCGCTGGGGGCGGTGGCGTCAGCTCGCCGCTGCGTCACGAAATAGTAGTGAAAATGATACGGTGTGACGCAGGTATTGGTTTTGCCGGTCGACTGGTTCGCATCAGGCTCGATTCCGTTGAGACGGCGTACAGGAGCGATCATTCCCGGGTGTCTGACTATACTGCGTGGCGCCCCCACATACGGTGCTGGCTCAATCTCATGATATCCGGCCATTGTAAAAACTGACTTGCATCAAGATAAGGGCGGCACGACTGACAATTTCAGTTTCGTTTCAGGTCAAGGGTGTCTAATTGTTCATGTTTTGGATCGATGGCTTTATTCGAAAGCCTTTTCCGGAACAGCTATATACGTCTCTTCATCTAACCCAGAAGGGTGCACCTATGAAAAAACTCCATTTTATCAAGCTGTCGCTTGCGGCCTCCGTACTCGCCAGCGGGACTGCAATCGCAAACGAAGATACTGAGTCAAAAATTGCCAACCTTGAGTCGCAGATGGCGGCACTGCGGGAGGATGTAAAGAGCAACAACCTCGATACGCTGTCCAAGCTGCACATGGCCGGATACGCCAACGTTGATGCCATAGCGGGCTCTGATCGACAGGAAGACGGTTTTACGGCAGCGCGATTTGCGCCGATTTTCCATTTTCAGTTTTCCGACCGGGTGCTGTTTGAAGGCGAACTTGAAATCGAGACGAATGCGGACGGTGAAACCGAAATCGCAGCAGAATATGCGACCATCGATCTCATGCTGAACGATTACATGGCGCTGGTGGCGGGCAAGTTCCTGAGTCCGATCGGCCAGTTCCGCCAGAATGTCCACCCAAGCTGGATCAACAAGCTGCCGACCGCGCCCGTGGGCTTTGGTCACGGGGGCGCAGCCCCGCTCTCCGACCTGGGCGTTCAGTTGCGTGGCGGCATTCCGCTGAGCGGGTCGATGCGCGCCAACTATGCGCTGTTCACCTCGAACGGTCCGACCCTTGTTGTTGATGCTGATCCCGGCGAAGAAGTGGAAATTGAACTGGAAACCGAGGCTGCCGCATCCAATGGCGATGGTAATTTCGTCTACGGTGGCCGAGTAGGGTTCCTGCCGGTGCCTGCGCTGGAGCTGGGCCTGTCCGGCGCCCTGGGCAAGATCGGAGTGGCCGAGGGGCACGATGTGTCTGACCTGGCGGCGGGAGAGCCGGACCGTGACTACACAGTCCTGGGTGCGGACGCCGTTTACAACCTTGACACCCTGCAGCTGCGCGGTGAATTCATCCAGCAGACCGTGGGAAGCGAAGCCAACAGCGCGGTTGCCGGTGGCGCGGTGACCGAAGAACTCGAATACACTGCCTGGTATGCGCAGGCGGCCTACCGGGTGCCGGATACCAAGTGGGAAGGCGTTGCCCGCATAGGTGACCTGGACACCCCGGGTGCCGATGCAAACCGCTCCCAGTGGTCTGCAGGGGTGAATTACCTGTTCGCAAACCACGTTATCATCAAGGCGGCCTACACCGTGGATGATTACGATGACAACGCTATCGACGATGACGAGCGCTTCAACATTCAGTTGGCTTACGGCTTTTAAGAGGGTATTAACATGAAACTAATGAACCGCAACCTCATCAGTAATGCTGCACTCATGGCTGCGCTTTTCTTCGGTGGCGCAGGTTCAGCCGCTGCCCAGGACGCCGACGATCCCATGGCGTTCGTCCGGGGCGCCCAGTCATGGGCCGACAACTGCGCACGGTGTCATAACATGCGCGACCCGGCCGAGTTCCGTGACGATTTCTGGGAGCCATCCGTGCTTCACATGCGTCTCAGAGCGGGCTTAACCGGGCAGGAAACAAGGGATATCCTGACCTTCCTCCAGAAAGCCAATGATCCGGCAGATAATAAGGGGGAGAATAAATGAAACGATCGTCTTTTCTGATCGCCAGCCTGGTCGCCGGGAGCTTTGCCTACTCAGGCGGAGCCGCGGCTCAGGCGGACAGCGTGGAAGCCGGCGAAAAGCTCTATAACTCCACCTGCGTTGCCTGCCATGGCGCAGACGGAAAGGGCAAGCTGCCCGGCGTTCCTGACTTCACAAAGAGCGATGGCCGGCTGACCAAGAGTGACGATGTATTGGTTACCAATATCATGGAGGGTTTCAAGAGCCCCGGCTCATCCATGGCGATGCCCGCCAAGGGTGGCATCAGCTCATTGACCAAGGAGCAGGCGGAGGCCATGGTTCTATACATGCGCCAGGCCTTTGCCAGCAATTAGTAGTTGAAGTAGGGCAAC
>OJDQ01000660.1_pt1 | contig 13025 bp, 17 predicted proteins | sample 1592851 | NCBI WGS metagenome assembly OJDQ01 (sample SAMN05416774, study PRJEB24817) | seawater metagenome | isolation source: Sea water | place: Canada:Atlantic | collected 2013-07 | reverse complement strand
TTATGACACAGACCGCCCACGGATTTTAACTATTTGATAGCCTGAGGCTTACGCTATGGCCTGCCGGTAAAGGCGTATAGCGTATTTTAGGATATCGGCATGGGTAATGCTTCAATCACTGTACATTCTTTATGGCCGGCTGAAACAATGCCGGCAATTTAAACAAACTATCGGAGGTTATCGATGAGTATTGTAAAAACCGCATCAGCACACTATCAGCCACTGGGCAAACAGGGGAAAGGCAAGGTGAGTACCCAAAGTGGCGCACTGCAAAATCAACCCTATGGTTTTAATACCCGCTTTGAAGATGAGCCGGGCACCAATCCTGAAGAGCTACTGGGCAGCGCTCATGCCAGTTGTTTCGCGATGGCGCTGTCTTTCGCGCTGGCCGATGCAGGCTTTGAGCAGGGAGAACTGTCGGTAGAAGCGCACGTTACGCTGGAGAAAGATGGGGACGGTTTTAGCGTTGTGAAATCCGAACTGGTGCTCGATGCAATAGTAGAAGGCATTGACGAAGCACAGTTTAAGGAAATCGCTGGTGGTGCAAAGGAAAATTGCCCGATATCGAAAGTACTGAATGCCGAAATTACGCTGACTCACACACTGAATAAATAACAGATGTGCACTAAGCGTACAGGGTTAAAAAGCCATCGTCATTAAGTCTGACCTTCGGATCTGAGGTTAATACGAGGGCTTTAAGCCTGGCCGCATTAAGCAGGGTAAGGACGCACACCGGAAGTGCGCCTTGCTGTTTTATCCACAGAGGATCGCTCTGAATTAACGGCAGACCAGCTTCACAACGCTGGCCCTTTTTAACCAGCCACCGGAGCCGTTCGCCATAACCAATTTCGCCCGGCTGGCCAATTTGTAACTGCAATTTCAGGCCCTTCGGATGCACCAGAACCAGTTGTGCCCTGGCAACACTAATACTGTGCACAACGCCACTGACTGGCGCACAGATTTCGCCTGTGGTCATACTAACCGCGGCCCCGGATCCCAGCAGGCCAGCCTGCAGCAGAGGATGTGATAGTTCGTCCAGTCGCAACACTTCACCGGTAGCCGGCGCTTTTAACTGCATAACCACCCCGGCCGATGCGGGCGCTGAATAACTGAGCGGTTTGGCAATTGAGTAGGTCATACACTGCTAGGTTAGTAAATTCACGTCCATTTATACCTTAACCAAAAATCAATCCCAAGTATTATTTCGACTGACCAAGGTTATCCACTATATCTGTGGATAACTTTGTTGAGTAGTTATGTGGTAACGTGTAAGTTAATGAAATTAATGGTTTTATCTTGCTGTATAATATATGTTCAGTATGTTGATGTGCATAAATCAGAGCAGGAATCCAGACTTTTTCACAACTTTTTGCGGCGGCTAAAACCTGTACCTCGGGGCAATTTACCTGATTGGGCCATTAAGGTAGGATTAAGCAATAAAATCAAAATTTAACCGCAAAGGTACATACCGTTTTGGGAATGCCGCTTTCTATTTATGCCGGGCCTACGGCGCTGGCACGTATACGTGAACACGGGCTTTCGCCTGCGTTATTTTCCCATGTGCTGGGGGCCTCGGGCGGGCCTAAGTGGTTTGTTCTGGCCGGGATCGACCGGATCCTGTTTCCGGCATTTTTTGCGGCTTCCTCACAACCTGTGAACGTTATTGGCTCTTCTGCCGGCGCCTTTCGTTCTGCCTGTTTTGTCCAGCGCGACCCGGTAGCCGCCATTAACCGGCTGGCCGAAAACTATTCTCAAACCGTATATTCCCTCAAACCAGGCCCTGGAGAAATCACCCATAAAGCCCGCGAGCTGATCGATTATGTGATGGGGCGTAATGGTGTTATGGAAGTACTCACCAATAAGCGCTTTAAGTTGCACGTTATTGCCGCGCGTTGTCATGGTTTAATGCAACATTACGGCAAGTACCGACAAATGCTGGGGCTGGGTGTGAGTGCCGCGGCAAATACCATGAACCGGCGCCTGCTAAAAAAACTGTACACCCGCAGCGTGTTTTCAGCGCCGGACAGTCAGCTACATATCACCGATCCGTATCAGTTAACCACAGAATACATCGAGCTGGGCTTTAATAACGTAAAGGATGCTTTGTTAGCATCGGGCTCCATACCCCTGGTAATCGATGGGGTGGAGCACATGGTGGCTGCTCCTAGTGGCATGTATCGGGATGGCGGGATCCTGGATTATCATTTTGATTTGTCGTTCGGACCCCAGGATGCCCTGGTTTTATATCCGCATTTTTATCCAAAGGCCATTCCTGGCTGGTTCGACAAAGCCTTGAAGCGACGTATTCCCCATGCCAGTAGTTTTGATAATGTGGTGATGCTGGTGCCATCTGATGAGTTTGTTGCCTCCTTGCCCTACGGCAAAATTCCCGACCGCAAAGACTTCGAAAAAATGGATGATACCCAGCGTATCAAATACTGGCAAACGGTTATTAGCGAGTCAGATCGTTTAGGGGAATGTTTTGCCGATATCTATCGCAAGGGCAGCATCATGGATGTTATTCAACCACTGCCTTTTCTGTGTCGGGCAAGTTAGTTTCCTGATTGGTTAAACTACAGGCAATTAAAGCATTTCTCACAATTTCTGCTTGCACAGTGGCGGACGCATCGCTATTATACGCGCCACTCGGTAATCACCGACGTTCAGATTCGCGTCTATAGCTCAGTTGGTTAGAGCGCTACCTTGACATGGTAGAGGTCACAAGTTCGACTCTTGTTAGACGCACCATTTTTAAAGGCTTAAAGCGATAGTGAACACTAACAATAAAGCCTTGAAATTAAAAAAGGGCCAAACTTGGGCCATTTGAAAAATAAATGTGAATCAGCATATTGAGGGGCCACTTTTACTCTGATTCTTCGGTAGTTTCGCATTCGGCCAAAGTAGTTAAAGCCTGATCAACTTCATCCAGTAGCGCGGCTTTAATATCAGACTCATTCTGTAAGCTTAGCACTCGACTTGATACCCGGGCCGGTATTAACCGTAGTCGGGTTCTTAACTCAATCAAGGCCTGCGACCATACTCTTTCTATTTCAATCAGTGAAGCGACTTCACCGCGTTTCTTCGCTGCGTCAATTTCTGCGATCGTTGTTTCAGCTGCAAGTTTGCGGCGTTTAAGTTCTTCAGTGTCTGTTGTGTCGGTATCGCCCAGGGCGTTGTTTATTGCTTGCTGCTTTTCCCATTCGACACATTCTGAAGAATCAAATACCCAGGGCTTACCTCTGCCGCCTTTACAATCAAAGGGCATGCCTTTTCGGATCCTTAGATCAATGCTTGGCAGCGTCACGCCTAATAGTTCGGCAAGTTCAGTTCTGTTTAATTTCATGGTCGGTATAAATATAAAATCAAATTTAAAAATGCTCGCACACCGTGAAAGCTGCGCTGCCGCGAACCCGTAATGCTCAAAGCCAGAAGGACCCGCAATTATGCGGGCACCCCGTTCAGGCGGTTAATTATCCGGGCTATGCGCTTCGGGTTTCGCTCGATCGTTCTGAGTATTTTTTCATCGCTCACATCGCCGCCCAGTGTGATTGGGGCATTGATGCTCACATTACTGGCCTGCTGATTACTGCTGTTAAGGTAGTTCTTAAGATCCTTGTTGGTGCGGGAGTCAACCACCCGCTCGCCCTTATCCAGTAACCAGGTACCTTCTCTGGGTATATTGTCGATACCATCGTGAGCCATGCCGGCCACGGCTAAAGATTTTGATAAGCCGACCGTGGCAGCCAAACCGCCCATTGCCGGTATTGAGTTCATACCATAGCTAGCAAGGGAGGCCATGGCGGCGGCTGTCGAGTAAGATGAAGCGATAGATTTGCCGGTCGCGGCGGCCGTTTTCACACTTAAACTGGCACTTGCTGTGCCGATAAATTTTTCAAGAGCAAACAATGTAAGCCTTTGAATACCGATTTCTATTAATCCCTGAATAACTGCTTGGACGGCGCCCCGTGTTATCTCTTTCATCGCATCGCCAAAGCTTTGCTGTTCGAATAATACAGCTGTTGTGGCTTCTGCCATACCAGCAGTAAAACGGTCAAAAGTGTTACCCCACATGGTGTCAAAATTGTTTGTACTAACCGAAATGTGGTCCTGCAATTTATCCCAAAAATTCTCACTCGCATCGTTTAAGTTTTCATAGGCACTTAATCCCTTTTCCTCATATTCGGCCCAGAACTCATCTGAACTTAGTTGCATCATACTGTTCATATCGACAAGGTTAGCGTTGAATTCATCTGCAACTGATAAGCTACTTAGGAGATCATGCTTAATGGCCTCTGCAGCTGGCTTAACATCGACGTTGGTTACCGCATTAGTTAAATCAAACGGATCGTCAAGACCTTCAAAAATATCATCGGTCTCACCGTAACCCAGGCTATAGGCTATCGGTGTGCCATTGATTTGGTCTGTTAACTTTTGCCACTGCCGGTCAAGATAATCTATTTCCCCTTGCAGGTTCTGAAGCATCCTTTGGTCAACATCCTGGCCCAAAGCCTCCTGAAGTTCGTACCAAGTCAATGTTGCAGCTGTAATACTTCGATCGATACCAATGAATACTCGTTCTACTCTGAGGATTGCATCTGTATGGACCTCGCTTAGCTCGTCATTAAAACTGGTTAAAGGATCCACTAGCGAGACCGCAACCTTGTTTCCCATTCCCTCAAGCTGCGTTTGAAGGCGCACAATCTCATTATTGAACTCTGATAATTTATCAACCTCAGTCTGATTTAATTTAATGTTTAGCTGCTCGTACTCTGCTTGTAGCTCTTTCAGCCTTTCGCCATTATTAGCTAATATTGGGGAAAGCTTAGTTGCATCGTTAGCAATCGACTCGAGATAGAACACTTGCTCTTTAGCAGATATGTTCGCGGCGTCCATTGCGTTCTTAACTGCGATTAGAACCTGGGGCCCGGATAGTTCTTTTAGTGCTTCAGCTGTCAAGCCAACCTTTGGCGCCACCTGTTCAAAGAAGTCCGCAAATTCACCGCCGCCAGTTGCAATGAAATCACCGAGCTTATCCTGAACGTCTTTTGAAATATCAGCCAGTTCTTCCTGAGAAATGTTAAATTGCCTCATTGCGTAGCTAGTTGATTGAAACTCTTCAACCGTTAGCCCGGCCATGTCGGAAAGTAGTTGCAACTCCTTGGCGCTCTTTGAAGCATTTATAGTTATGCCGGCCAGCGCCGCTGCCGCTCCAACAATCCCGCTTCCAATACGAGCCAAACCCGCGGTGGTAATTTTTATGTTCTGGTTTATGGACCTGAAAGCTTGAGCAGTCTTATCTTTGGCGCTTATTGTAAATTCGTATTTACTCATTATGCTTAACCTGGGTATTGTTGAATAACCTAAAAAAGGGAGCGACTTGGACTCTAAGAGGAGGGCCGAATGCCTGAAGCCCAGTCCAAGCCGCTCAAACCTTACCTTACCGCATGGCCAATAAAGAACTTAGCCCCACCAGTTAAAACAGGCCTGAATCGAAGGCCTTGGGCTGTAGGTAGCTCAAATAGATCATCCTTATCAAACACCTCCAGCACAGCAAAGTTACCATCTGACTTTTCAAACTCTATTTGCCCTGAGCCTGAATTAAGCTCTACCCTGGCGATTAAAGGCCGCACATCTGCACCAAATACCTCGTTATTCAATATCTCTCTCATTACGCGCCCCCCTTAACCCGAACCAATCCACGGTAATCGACTGGGTTAACATCAAAGTCAAAGCGATACTTAACGTCCATTCCGTTACGTTGATTATATTCCTTGGTTTGAATAAATGGAGTTTCAGTGCCATCAAGAGTAAACGTTCTGATGCTGCTCACGTCTTTATCTGTGGCAAGGTACCAAGCCTGGTTGTTGATCCGCGGCTCAATGATTAACTCGAGTCTTTGGTTTTCTTCTACTACTTTGTTGAAATCCACCAGCACCCGGCTTAAAGCAAAGGCCTCATCTGGTGCAGCAAGGACAAATTTTGGCTTGATACTTAGCTGCTGCTCGCCTGCATCAATTTCGATCTTTTGCCCATACATTAATTTTAATGCGCTCTCTATGTCCTTCTCATAGTCGCTGGTTTTTTCCACCTGGTTATTATGATCGCCGTGGAATAACTCTCGATCTTCAAAGCAGACTGGGTTGTCATTGAGAAGAGCATAAACTTGCGTGCTTATCAAACGGTCAAAGCATGATGATATTGAGCTAATAATCTGGTTGAACGCATCCTGGCCACTGTTAAAAAATACCTCTCGACCAATGTTAAAAATATCACCGTAGGTTGATAGTTGCGCTGCAGCCTTCTCACCGTATAGTTGTACCAGCCTGAATTCCATATGCTCTCGGACTAAACGAGGCTCAGGAAGTAAGCCAACATTATTTATCTCTGAGAAACGAAAGTTATTCAGAGAAATGTTACCTACCCATTTACGCCAGGTTCCGACTTCATCTTTCCATTTTTTAGTTAGTACAGAAGTGGCCACATTTTGAAATAAAGCTGGGAAATCAACATATGCCAAAAATGTATGAATCATCTTTGATTTAAGAACCTCCCGGCTATTCCTTAAAGCTCTGTCACTGGAATAATCGAGCTGGCCGCCTTCATCAACAAATGAAGGCGATAATTGGGCCAAGTTCTGCTTTGCAATTTCTTCAAGACTTTGTGAGGTTTCGCCTTTGATATATAGCTTTAAAGCTTCAATTGCTTTGGCTTTAGCATTCAATGAATCCATTAAACAGCCTCCCAAAATACACCAAGCTTCAAAGCTGCTTTTTTGCGCCCGGCCTTTTTATCCATCATATCTTTCAGAATGTCACCTTGTATAATTTCTAACTCATAATCTTCACCTTCAAGCATTGTTAATTCTTCGATTCCTTGAGGCGATCTACCGAATAGTGAGCCCAAAAATATTCGGCTACCGTTGGACATGAGATACAAACTCATTCCGCCAACATTCACCGCGCTTTCCATAGTGAAAACAGCTTTTGTTGATACCGCCTTAAATGCTACTTTGCTAATTCCATTAAATTGTTCGTTGCATAACTGTGTAATTTTTGACACTGACGCGCCCCTTATTTTTGATTACATTGTTGTTTAAATAATTTTTGATGCTCGGCTGCTCCTTTTATGAGCTTGCCTACATTTACATACAGGCTCATATTGCCTCCGTATCGTAGTGCTTCTCCGTAATTCTCGAATGCACCACAATCCTGGCCTTTTCCCATACTTGAAATTGCTATAGTTAGGCCTTCCGGGAAGGAGCCTTCCTTGGCGATGCCACCAAACACGCTTTTTAAAACTTCGATGTATTTAGAACGCTTCCTACCAGAGTGGTAAGAAAGTGCAGCACAGTAGGCTGCGGTAAGATGCGAATATTTGTAGCTAGTAAAACTTACCTTCACGCAACCAAGTTCCTTTAATGGAATAAACCCTCGAATAAACCAGTTATTGAATGTAGATTCTGGAATGCCCACCAGCTTTAACAACTCGCTTTTTGTTAAAAGTGGTTTTGTAATATTCATATCCATACCGAAGTTGAAATTCATATTCAGTATTTTATCTTCTGTATGGGTATACAGTTATAGGCTGCTTTGTGACACTTAGAAAAAAACCGGCGTGAAAGCCGGTCAGTTATTCCATCAGGGAATTAGAGGGATATTAGAGTTTTCCTCATTAGAAAACGCGAAATTCAAGACATGTGATTGATTATATTATCATTTTTACAAATTTGTAATTTCCCATGACTTGTATATGACAGGCTATTACTTGGCCTTTTCTTCGTGTTGCACAGACTTATGCTCATTACAAATTTCGTTGATTTCTTCGATTGGTTTGATTGCGTGATCCTGGATAAATCTTTCATCAAAAATATTTTTCATGGTTAGCATGCCTCTTTGAGTTGATTTGATAATTTTTCACTAGCCTCTTGAGCATCACTTATAAAATCCATTAAAGCCCAAGACGCCCATTCCAGTTCTCTGGGTAATACTTCATCATCTGCAACAGTCGATAGGTTGATCAGCGCTGCAATGCCACCAGCTTTTTTAAGGCATGCCGTTAATTTATCTTCAAGTTCAGATTTACTCATTGATTTCATATCGGTCATTAATATTGCTCCTACATTCCATCGGTTAAAGAATCATGTGTAAAAGTTGCTACGCCTGAATTTCGTTTGCTATCCCATAGCTTGATACGTCTTTCAACCAGTTCTCTTTCCGCTGCTCTGGCAGACATCAAAACGTTTGTAAGCTGTTCCACTTTTTTAAACAGTAATTTGTGCTGATCCTCCTTTAGTTGTACTGACAAAGTTTCGTAAATCCACTCAGATAAGTTGTGGCCCTGGCAAATACTAGAGCTAACCAATTCGTTCAAATATTCATCGTGTTTGGTTTCATAGGTAGTCATGGTCAAAAGTCCAATTGTATTAAGGGTTGATGTTATCTATCATGGTACGTACCAATTCAATCTACCAAGTGGTACGTACCAATGCAAGACAAAAATAAAAAAAGTTTTGAGCGATCCGGTTCAACCAGGAAGCAAATCAGGTTCGAAGATGAATTACTTCATCAAATCGATGCCGACAGATCCAAGACCGGCGAAGCCTTCTCAGAGTGGGTTAAAGATGCTTGTCATAAAAAACTTAAAAGCTAAATAACTGATCCTGACCTCCTGTTTCTGGGAGGTTTTACTCCCGTATTTGGGACTGTTCAGCCTTACCAACTCTTTCAATTTTGCTATGTCAGGGTGTAACGTTTCGTTACCCCTTAATGGGGTAACTAACATTTCAGTAGTCAGATCCGACTTGTTTTGCAGTCGGATCCGACTATTTTTATCCGCAACTTATTGCTTACCGGCCTCGATCTATGAGGTTTTGAATCCGAAACGTTTTGTTTTAAATTCGAAACATTTTGCATTGCCTCGCGACCTCCAAACCCTCTTTTATTCACTCATTTTCGTAGTTGTAGTTGTCTCCTTCAGTAAGAATTGTTTCAGTCTGCTCATACCCAGTTGAATCTTCATCGTTGTTCCAAATAAGCCAGGCAAGATTGACTTTCTTTTTGTTTTGTTCAATTCGCCTGGCTTTGCATCTGTTATGAACAAAGTCATAAAAGAAACGTTCGTCTCCTTCCAAAAGCCATAACTTCTCGTAGTTCATGGCAAGGAGCTCTAGTCCATGTTCAGGATTCCAAGTGTGGTCAACGAATTCGAGTTCTTCAGCTGCTTGATGAAACCCCCGATAACAATTGATAACCAAATCTTTTGCATCCTGGTCGAGTCCTGAGAAAACTTCACCGAATGAATTTCCGATATTTGGATACTGTGGCAAGTTTCCGCTAGGAGACTTGTTAAGTCGTAACGATTTTTCTTCAGAAAAATTGTTAATATCTAATTGGTTCTCTAACTGGTTCTTTAATAGGTTACTTACCGGCTCCCGGTACACTGTGTTACCGTCAGCCGGTATAGGTTTACCGTCAGCCGGTAATGGTGAATCTTCCGTTTCATGATTTTCCAGAATATCGACGTTTACACGGTACATATTAGATTGCTTCATTAGCGCACCTGTTTTACCGTTTCGCTTTTGGTTGTGCCGAGGCCTGTTTCTCTGTTCCTTGGTTATCAGGCCAAGCGTTATCAATGCGTCGATTGCGTTCTGAACTGAGCTCCTTGGAATGCAGCATTTATCGGCTAAAGATTCCAGTGAAGGCCAGGCTTTAAAATCGTTCTTAGCACTCGCATAATCCACCAGCGCCATATAAACAAGCTTTACATTGCCCCTGGCTGCACCGGCGACTTTGGGAATATGTACCTCCCAAGCTTTAGCGGTATATTCAAATGACATAGCGCCCCCTTAGGGGTAGCCCATTGCTGGCTACGCGGATTTCTTATCGTTATCGTGCCAGGGGGCAAACTCTAATTTGCCAAGGCCTCTTTTTTTCCGGTAATGGTTAAGCAGGTTTTCTGCCTTAACTCGATCTGAATCGCGAGTTAACCAATACCGATTGAAAGGCTTCTGGTTGAAGTAGCGAACCGTATCGAGGTCAGCGAAGGCCGTAAAGGATATGCCTGAACCATTCTTCAACTGACTTATCGTGCTGTGTAAACAGGACTCTCTGTAAGCCTCGTGCGCTTCAGGCTGGTTAATACCATTGGCTCCTTTTGAAAGGATTGTGAACAAGGCCAGCTCAACCTTGAATGGTGGCCGGGTCGGTGATACTTTATCAGCGTCTACTCTGATGTTGTCGCCCTTCGGGGTGGCAGCTTCATTCTTCATCGTTATCACCTTATGAATCCAGTTTGACAGAACCCGGGGCCGGGCTCAGAATTTGGTCAATAATTAGGTCCATCAGCGCCCCAACTTCTTGCTGTTCGGCGGTATTGGCATACAACAGCACTAACCCAAAGAATGTTTGAATGTCCAGGTGTTCACCCTTCCTTTTCATGTTCCGAGCTTTGAGCATCATTTGCTTTGCGTATTTGTTCTGTACGCTTCGGTGTTCTGGTTGAATCAACATTAAGCAACCCTCTCTACCCGTGATGAATCAATCCAGCACTCAAGATCTTCCATCTTGTAACGAACGGAGCGACCAAGCTTGCAATGAGTAGGGGCCGGCCGACCTAGCAGGTATCCAGTTGAGCGTGATTTGCGTAGTAGCTCTTCGCTGATAGATAAGAGGTTAGCAACCTCCTTACTTCTTAACAGTGGCTGAGTTGGTAAATTGTAGTCTTTCATGTCTTAACCCTGTGTTGTTGTGACAGGGTTTATTTTGATGATCTTGGGGTGTGGTGTAGCGGGGGAATTTTTATCTAATTTTTACTATCTTTACCCCCCCCAATGTTGGCATCATTTATAAACTTACTTTTTTCAAATTTATAATAATCTTGCCTCTTGGCTTCCCTTATCTGTTCGTGCGGGTCTTTGTATATTCCAAGTAAAGTGAAAGTTTCATTTACTAATTTTGGGAAAATAGACTTCTCTGAATGGCTATCTATCCCACCGAAAGAACAGTAAAGCCCGGCCAAGTTTGCTATCAACTTTTTAGTCAAGCTTGAAACTACGTCTTTACCTTTTCGTCTATTTTGGTTATCAGAATGGCTTATCTTATCAGTCGCATCAACTAAAGTTGCTAATAACTCTTGAATAGCGTAGTCACCAGGTAAGGCGGCGCATTGAATTAAAAACTCTTTCATTGGTTCAAACAGGTCTTGATCATGACTTGCAACAACCAAGTGGCGGTTACCGCCGGAGTCTTCCTTGTAAAATTTAGAAGTGTATATTTCATAAAGGCTACTAATGATCTCTCTTATGCCTTCTTTATTTGCCGCAGTTAATTCCGCTGATAGTTTTTCAGTCGCGACCTTAACTTTCCTGCATGTTTCGTTTATTTCTGTAAATTCGGTTCTCCCTGTTTGTTTAACCTGTCTATCAACTACATCTATCCGATAGCGGTTTATTATTCTGTTGAGTGCATCGGCGAATGCTATTTGTTTGCCCTGGGTATTTACATGCCTGGCAACAATTAACAGAACTGCTGAATAGCGCTGTATGTTATCCATCTCGTGCAACATCCATTTCAAATGAAAAATCGCTAGATATGCTATTCAGCGCATCTGCAGCCTGATGCGGTGAAAGGTGGCCATAGTGTTCTTCGATCATCTTTACCGATTTATGCCCCGCCAGCCGGGCAACTGTAAAAAGAGGAACGCCAGAAACTACCAGCTTGCTTATGTAGTGATGCCTTAGCGCGTAAAAGTCCAAATCAGGATCAAGGCCAGCAAGCTTTAAGACATTGTTCCAGTGTTTATTGTGAGCGTCCTTCGACAACTCTCTACCGGTTACCGGTGAAGGAAAAACTAAGTCACTTTCTGATTCTGGCTTTTGCTGATCTTTCCATTGCTTCATTGCTTCTTTAATCTCTTCGTTAAGCGGAATATCCAGCTTTGCCGGGTTTTTATGGTGCCTGGTCTTATTGGGAACTTTGATCAGCCGGCCAAAGTTTAGGTTTAACTGGTGCCACTGCAAGTTATAAAGATCGCCGGGGCGCATGCCAGTGTAAGCAGCAAGCCGAAAGAAAGGGAAAAACCAATTAGGGTAGGGCAGGTTCAACAATGATGGTAAATGCGGCTTACCGTGCTTCCTGCTGTTTTCTCGGCCTTCTATAATTTGGGCCCGGTAGGAATTGATGCCAAAATTAAGTTTTCTTAACTCAGCATCAGTTAGGATCCTTCGCTTTGAATGTTCCTTGCTATGTAGTTTTTCCTTTTCCTGATCCGTCATTTCTAAAAGGCTGACTTCGGCTACTGGGTTCACCTCTATGGTTCCATTGGTGTAAGCATGCTTAACCATGGTTTTGAATGCCCCGAACGTTCTGGTAACTGTTTCGTAAGAGAGCGGGAGTATTTCGCCTGTTTCCTTATCTTTCCTTGAATTGGTGTAAGTTGCCTGCCACTGGTGAATGTCTGCTTTCGTTATCTCGTCCATTGGCTTTTCCAGCAGCTCACCAAAAGCCCGGCCAATCATTTGAAGGGTATGCTTGCCACTGTCTTTTTTACGGCTCTGATGGAGCTTATAAGGGCCGTTAAGATATGCCAAGGCAGTTCTTGAGGCTTTGCTAAGCTCCTTGGCCTTATGTGCTGATTTCTTGCTGTCTAATTCAGCAGCCGGATCGATACCTTTTGCCAGTTTCGATTTATATTCAAATACAGTTTCAACAGCATCCGTTCTGTCTTTGGAGCCATCAACATATTTACCAAGGCTTAGCTTTCTTCTTTTGCCTGCAAAGTCAGTATATCTAAATTGCCAAGTTGCGTTTTTCTGTGTTTTGAGTAGATAGAAGCCTTTGATCTTTTCACAGTTCAACTGCTGGCCCGGAGCCGCGCTTTTCATAAATTTTGCAGCTTGTGTTTTGGTGATCGATGTATTTGAGATGTTAGCCATAAAATGCCGTTTCAAAAAAAATGGGGCCATAATGGGGCCATTATGAAACAACAATCAGCTACAAGCAAGCCTATAACAAGCACACTTAATG
>OJDQ01000659.1_pt1 | contig 13095 bp, 13 predicted proteins | sample 1592851 | NCBI WGS metagenome assembly OJDQ01 (sample SAMN05416774, study PRJEB24817) | seawater metagenome | isolation source: Sea water | place: Canada:Atlantic | collected 2013-07 | reverse complement strand
TCGCCTCAATAGTACTTATCCATACCGGCGCACTGATAGTGCGTAGTCTTACTCCGTTTAAATCCTCAGGCTGAGCCACCGGCTGCTGGGTTAGCAAATGCCTTGCGCCCTGCCACCAGTTAAATGCCAGCACGCGTAAGCCGGCATTTTGCTGTAGGTTGCTATTCCATTGCTGAAACAGATCTGAGCCAACCAATTGCTGTAGTTCGGTGAGATTATTCACCAGATACGGGGCGCCGAGGATCCCCATTTCGTGGGCATAAACAGACAGTCGCCCGCCATCCACCAACACCGCAATACCGGCACCGGCCATCGCCTGCTCAAGAATGTCATCATCGTTACCGAGCTGCGAACCAATAAATAGGTTTACCGTAAGCGAACCATCGCTTTGAGTTTCAACCAGCTGTTTGAAACGCAGCAGGCCCTGGTACATCGGATCACTGCTGCTCAGTGACGTCACCACATTTAATGATGCCACTTTTTCTGACCCCGCATCCGCATTGCCACCGGTAGCAAAAAAGGCCAACAACAGGCCGAAAATCAAATTGTGCAGACGATGCTTAATCACCATACATTAACTTAAATTACTTCATAAAGGGGTCAGGGTAGCGCTGGCGGGTAACAGGCAACATTGTCATTTTTCACATTCCAGCAACGTTTTTTGGGTGTACCGAAAAATCACAAAAAAAGCCATCAATTACCAACATGTTATTTCAAAAAGATTTTTTTGCTTCATCAAAAAATACACCGCAGTATAGGCACTCACTATTGTGAAATTTATGTTATTCATTACCGCTTTATCTTTTTATCGTTTCACAGCCTGTTAACATTGCCGATTGCCATCAGTCGCTGCATTATTTGACCCTGAATTTTAATCACTGACCGGGAGCGTATTGTGACGTTTCAACCAAAATATTCACTGACCTTTTCTGCGTTGTTGTCAGCCATGGTGCTAACAGCGTGTCAGCCACAACAACAAAATGTTGAAGCCCAGAGCACTCAGGCTCAAGCTGAGCCTCAAGCACAACCAAAAGTAAAAAGCGGTCTTGCTGAGCCGCTGGTAAAACACATTTATACCGCTGACCCCTCAGCTCATGTGTTTAACGGCCGTTTGTATATCTACCCTTCTCATGATGTGAAATCTGGTATCGAACAGAATGACAACGGCGATCATTTTGATATGCGCGACTATCATATTCTGAGCATGGACGAAGTGGGCGGCGAGGTAACCGACCATGGCGTAGCATTATCAGTGAAAGATATTCCGTGGGCCGGACGCCAGTTATGGGCGCCGGATGCCGCCGAAAAAGACGGCAAGTACTATTTGTATTTCCCGCTAAAAGACAAGAACGACGTGTTTCATATTGGCGCAGCAATCAGCGATACACCTGAAGGCCCATTCACGCCGGAAGCAAAACCAATTGCTGGCAGCTACAGCATGGATCCCGCCGTGTTTAAAGATGACGACGGCGAGTACTACATGTACTTCGGTGGCATTTGGGGTGGCCAGTTACAACGCTACGAAGGCGGTACGTATAACCCCGAAGATGTTTACCCCGCCGATGATGCAACCGCAGTAAAACCGCGTATCGCCAAAATGGCAGATGACATGCTTTCTTATGCCGAAACGCCGAAAGAAATTGAGTTACTGGATAAAGACGGCACGCCTATTTTGCAGGGTGATAACGACAGACGCTTCTTTGAAGCGGCCTGGGTTCATAAGTATCAGGGTAAATATTACTTCTCTTACTCCACCGGTGATACCCATAAAATTGTTTATGCTACCGGCGACAATCCTTACGGCCCATTTACCTACCAAGGCGTGATCCTGCAGCCAGTAGAAGGCTGGACTAACCATCACTCAATCGCCAAATTCAAGGGTAAATGGTACCTGTTCTATCACGACAGCTCCTTATCCGGCGGTCAAACGCATTTACGCAGCGTAAAAATGACCGAACTTACCTATAACGCGGATGGCAGCATCGTTACCATCGATCCTTACCTGGAGCAGAAGTAATGCTTGAATCAACGGCAACACCGGCATCGATGGATAGTCCATCCGGCGAAAATATCGGCTTTGTTATCTTTATCAGTATTGTGGCCACCATTGGCGGGTTTCTGTTTGGCTTCGACAGTGGGGTGATTAACGGTACGGTTGATGGCTTGCAGCAGGCTTTTAATTCCGCCAGTGCAGGCACCGGGTTTAATGTGTCGAGCATGCTCCTTGGTTGTGCGGTAGGGGCATTTTTTGCAGGCCGCTTTGCCGACAAGTACGGCCGCCGTGCACTACTGATTGTGTCATCCGTCCTGTTTATCATCAGTGCCTGGGGTTCAGGCGTGGCGACCTCATCCTTTGAGTTTGTTATTTACCGTGTTCTGGGCGGCCTTGCGGTGGGTGCTGCCTCAGTAATGGCGCCCGCCTATATCTCAGAAGTCTCGCCGGCGCGTTATCGCGGAATGCTCACCAGCATTCAGCAAATTGCCATTATCAGTGGCCTGTTTGCGGCTTTCTTAAGTAACTATATGCTGGCTGGTGAAGCGGCCGGGTCAACCAATGCGCTATGGCTAAACTACGAGGCCTGGCGCTGGATGTTTTGGATTGAGCTTATCCCGGCAACTCTGTTTTTCGTGATGCTGTGGTTTATTCCGGAGAGCCCGCGTTTTCTAGTATCCAGCAATAAAACCGAGCGCGCTCAGCGGGTCCTCGCACGTTTGCTGGGTGAAGACGCTGCCACGCGCAAGCTCAATGAGATCCAACAATCGCTGGCCGACGATCACCGTCCTCAGCTTAAAGACTTAATCGACAAAAACACAACTAAGGTTCGCCCCATTGTTTGGGTAGGTCTGGGCCTGGCCGCATTCCAGCAACTTGTTGGTATTAACGTAGTGTTTTACTACGGTGCGGTACTCTGGCAAGCGGTTGGCTTTTCCGAATCGGATGCTCTGCTAATCAATGTATTAAGCGGTGCCATCAGTATTGCTGCTTGCGTGCTGACCTTGCTAGTTATCGATAAAATCGGCCGTAAACCACTGCTTAAGTGGGGCTCTATTGGTATGACTATCACCCTTGGCGTGATGGTTGTGGCCTTTTTAAATGCCTCACAAGGGCCAGACGGAAAGCTGATTCTGGGCGACTGGGGCACTACCGCACTGGTAGCTGCAAACCTGTATGTGTTTTTCTTTAATATGTCCTGGGGCCCGGTAATGTGGGTAATGCTGGGAGAAATGTTCCCCAATCAGATCCGTGGTTCAGGCCTTGCAGTAAGCGGCCTGGTGCAATGGACTTCCAACTTCCTGATCACCATTACTTTCCCAATGCTACTAGCCGGTATTGGCTTAGGCGGCGCTTACGGTATTTATGCCATTTTCGCCTTCCTGTCAGTAATCTTTGTGGTGAAGTTTGTTAACGAAACCAAAGGCAAAGAGCTGGAGCAAATGCAGGGATAAACAAAATCACACCCACACTATACTCATAATAAAACGTCACCACTTGCCAGCGCTTAGTCGCTGGCTTTTTTATGATTTTTATCTATAAAAGCGGAGTCGCCATTGTTGGGGAGTAATATAGATTTAGACTGCTTATGGTCAAAAGTGGAAATTAACGTGATACCAGCTAAAAGACGGCGTTGTACGTAAACCAGACTAAAGCTAATCATCAATCACTTCTTTGTGACCGAGTATTGAATTACTGGGTTACCAGAGGCTAACGAGTTTGATTAAAAAGGGGGATATAAATATCTGACTATAAAGTGTGAGGTAACTTACGTTCTTTCTCGCCACGAAAGGAGTTTAGTGGAAGTATTATTCCAAAACTGAATGGTTGCCTGCATGAGATCTTGCAAAGACTGATAATCGCTGGGTTTCGATAAATAGGCACTGCAGCCAAGCTGATAGCACTCTTCGATATCCGCGTCTGCATCGGAAGTTGAAAAAATTATTATCGGAATATGACGATACCGGTTTTCTTTTTTTATTGACTCTAACACTTCCTTTCCACCCATTCTGGGCATGTTCAAATCCAATAAAATAAACCGTGGCAGGGAATTGCTATCCTGTAACTGCGAAATTAAGTCATAACCATCTTCTGCCAGATGAATTTGGTTTTGCTTAATATGATTCTCCATCAGAGCATCAGATATCAGTTCTCTATCATCTTCATCATCGTCGACCACAAAGATATATTCGTGTCGCATGATAATTTTTTTCAGCGATTCGTTCGGGGGCATGTAATTTCCTCAAAGCAGAGAAAGCAGCAACACAACAACCTAAACGACGAGTGCTAAAATCCATCTTACTTTATAAGTATGTTAATAGATAATGACATTATCATAGGAATTTCACCTTTAACAGTAATAAAAACCAATCGGGAATATTAGTAATGGTAATATGTTGGCTCGCAATAAAGATTAGCTGGTGTAACGCTCAGTTATAGCGCTACAACGCAAATATGCGTTTTCATAATCAAAACTGAGCTTTTTAAGTTTGATTAGTCAAACTGGAGATTTGTTCTCTGAGTGCTTTGATTTCTGATTCAATCGATTCAAATCTTGCTACCTGAGTTTTAGCTTCGGGAGCAAGTTCTGTGGTGATTTTGGCTCTGATGGCCCATATTTGTAAAACTTCTTCTTTGGGCAAAGAATAAGATTTGAATTCAGCATTATCGCTTTTAAATATAAAGTGATTTTCTTCATGAAGGTATACCCGCTTGGCCACAATACCTTCTTCGGTAATAACCACATACAAAGCGCCGTCTTGTATCGCTGTTATGGGGGACACCCGCTCTGTAACCACTATTTCCCTGGGATGAATAGTCGGTTGCATACTTTCGCCGACTATTTCAAACATTCTGCAATCGCCGCTTTCAAAACCCGGGATACGATAAACATCTAAATTTGTCAGGTAATCCGGTGTTTCGCAGTTTTTTATATAGCCGGCATGCGCTTCTTCATTCACTAGCGGTAATAAAGAATCCACGGGGAACGAGCGGGACATTGGCGGTTCTGAATTGGTAACTTTACTTTCTTGCATATCATCACTTATTGCATTTTGCCGGAATGGCGATTCACCCAATCCCATTAATAGCCAGTTACTATCTACGCAAAATACATCACACAAATTTTGTATAGTCTGAAGCGAAAGCATAGATTTGCCGGTTTCAAGCTGAGATAAAGCGCCCTGAGTTATACTAATCTGCGACGCGAACGCCTTTTGAGACAGTTTCAAAACGGTCCGAATTTCAATTAAGCGATCGGCAGATGTCAGTTGTATACTCATAATATTAATATGCTAATAAATTTATTTGAAGAGTTATTAGTAATCTTATTGCTTGGTTTGGGTTTTATGTTCATGATTATATTAATTATCCCAGCTACCAAACTATCGAAAGTGATTTACCTGTCCTTACACATCTTTGTACAGGGTTTTGTGGTACAAAGCAAAGAACGGGTCAGGTAGTCAGCTTGTTCCGTTTTTTATAGAGCAATACCAGGCTCACTCAGGACAAGCCAACACGATTCCTTCGCCGTTATCACGTTAGTAATTAATAACCATTAACATACTGATTATTATATCAATTGACTACCGTAGGAATTGGAGCGGCTTTTCAGACCGAAGAGTGATTAGAGTTTTCACACAGTCTGGGGCAAAAACGGCCATCATTGTGATAGATTCTGGCTGTAAACTTCGGGCCTGATTCTACACTTACTAAATCTGCAGCTGTTCTTAGCTATGAGCAAGTAAGCATCTGGAACCGCATTAAAATGGACAGTTTTCAAATCTCGTTTTGGTTTAGTGATAACACGATTAATCTGTTACTGTGACCGCGGTGGCAACGCCATACAGGGAGGTTGTAACTATGAACATCTTATTATTACTTGCTATTGTTTTTGGAATACCAGCGTTAATAACCTATTTACTAGCGAAGAAAGGTAACGTATTTGGAATCTTAGCGGCTTTATTGCTACCACACCTTTCAATATATGTGATTGACACTGTTTTTAATCATTTAGCTGCACCAGCCAATGCTGAGCATACTTATAGTGGTGCCCCAATGACTTCAGTCATCTATGGGTTATACGGGGTGCCTTCCTCTATTGTTTCACTAATAGTGTTGTTTAAATTCAAAAACACTAGAGCCTAAAGGTAATTATTTATTCTGTAGAATTACATTATGAGCTATTTGCCCTCAGTCAGAAGTACCCATCGCTGATGCCTGTTTATCGCTCATTTGAGTCTTAAACAGCCGCTGCCGAGGCTGAAAATGGTCAAAAGCGGACATCAGCAATTACCGCGATAGAGTGGTAAACGAAGATAAACTTCAGAGATCTGAGTTTTGTTCGAAAATATATTGGGAATAAAGCAAGTCAGCAAAATCTGACTCATCAATTTTTCCAATGACCAAGTCTCTGATCGCATCTGCGAAGAGATCATTGTCAGCGGTTAACTCAAAATCATTGAGCGACAAATACTCCAGCGCAACGGCCAGACCTGTTCGCTTGTTAGCATCGGGAAGTGAATGAGAAAGCGCTATTGAAGCGGCATATTTTGCAGCAATTTCGAAAACGTCATCTAAGCCTGAATAGGCAATAGCATTATCGATTCTGCCTAAGGCCCCCTGAAGTTTGTTGATATCAGCGGCGCCCTTCATGCCTGGTTCGTTTTCGAGAATGAACACGTTAATCTCAATCACGCGTTCAAAGGGGAAGAAAATGAGATCCATTACATATCAGCGAGTTTTTCAAACGTACGCTTATGTGTTCGTAAAACCAGCTTAGTTTCAGACTTCACAATTTGCTGACCAGACTCACCGGACAAGTCAAGTTTCTTGCTGGCAGCGATTTTAGGGCGCTTAACAGCTTTCACGCCGTATATTTCAATCTTAGTATTCATAAACACCTCTAACAATATGACTGCTAGTATACCTCTGATTCAAAGATAAGAAAATCAGGCAAACAGGTACTAAATTAGTGGTGTTAAGTTTACAGCTTATTCGAGGGAAAAGAACGTCACAACTGCCTGTTTCAGAACTTCCGGCCCATACTACAAATTATTAATTGCCAGGAGATTGCTATGACAGCCACTAGCAAACCTTGGAACAAACACCAAATTATTGGACAGAAACGACCGCTCAAGATCTCTCACATATAGGGGATTCGAATCCGATTGGAAATGGAAGACAACAAACGCGATTTAGCATTATTCAACATTGCACTAGATAGTAAACTTCGCGGCTGCGATTTGGTCAAGCTGCTCGTATCGGATGTCATGTCGGGCGGCGTGGTAATGCGACGTGCACTTGTAACTCAGCAAAAAACAGGCTCTCCAGTTCAGTTCGAAATCACTGAAGGCACGAGAAAATCGGTTCTGGACTGGATCAATTTTAAGGGCCTCAATTACAGTAGTTATTTGTTCCCATCAGCAAAAGTCCCAGGAGAGCACATCTGCACCAGGCAATATAACCGCATATTCCACGGCTGGATTGAAAAATTGGGGCTCGATCCCACGCTTTATAGTACGCATACCATGCGAAGGACCAAAGCTTACCTGATTTACAAGAAAACGAAAAATCTACGCGTTGTTCAGTTGCTACTCGGTCATAAAAAACTTGAGAGCACTGTGAGATAGTGAGATATCTTGGAATCGAAGTTGATGATGCCCTGGATATTGCTGAATCGCTCGATATTTGAAAACGTAATAATCAGAACATCGCCCACATTAATCATTAGAAAGCACTTTGAGAGCGCCTTTTGGTCAGCCGCGGAAGTACAGCTGACCATAGCAGGATTTCTAAAAAATACCCATATGACACACATGCAACTAGTCTTAAATACAGCTGACACAGTGGGCAATATTCCGCAAAGAAGGCAAGCTTATTGCGGCATTAGCAAGAGGCTACCCAAAACTGACAGCAAAAATGGTCATCGAAATGGACAACCATGTATCGCTAGCATCTGTGAAGGCGGAGCTAGAAGCGGCGTGAACTAGGCTAATATCACCAATAGAGTAAATGAATCAGAAAGTCAGCAGCATGTACATCCAGTAGGTGCCGTCTTCATTCATCAGAGTGGTAGGGGCGGGGCCGCCGGTGATGCCAAACGGCTGGGTTTGCATCATCTGCATATAAAGAATAATTCCCGCTCTGTCGTCTTTACCGGTCAGAGTTACTTCGCATTTCTTTTGCATACAGGTAATATTGAGGACTTCCAGACTGGGGTCGGTGCTGTTCATCATAATGTAATCATGAATGTTAACCTGAGCCTGCTCGCGCCAGGCGAAATCTTCTTCCATGGGTTGCTGTGCGAGCGGTTCGTTGAGCATGGCATTGTCCTTAAGCACCTCTTCAAACATGAAACCGTTGCTCTCTCCGAGCGTCGCTTCCATGCGGGATTTTAAATCCGCCTTGTGTAATTCAGCCCACTCATCCAGCTCCTGTTGAGCTGCGGGATAGTTGTCCTGAGCCACACGACGAAGATCCTCATAGGTCTGCTGTTCTGCGATTTGTTCATTACTGTAAGGCGAGCTGCTGTCTTGGTCAACATCGGCTCTGGATGAAGGCGAAGGTTGCGATGTTGCAGGGGGCGCAGACATGTTCGTTGAAGTACTTTCAACTGGCGCTAAAGGTTTTGTCAGGGTGTTTTCCGGCGCGGATGTCGGCAGGGAGGCCATTACTGGTGCATTATCCGTTGATGATTCACTCACCGTTAACGACGCAGTAGGCGCTGACGCTCTGCCGACCAGAAAACCTGCAACAGCAGCGATAACAATCAGGGTAATCCATAAAACTTTCATCGTACCTCCTGTACAAAATATGATTCTAATTTCTACGCTACTGTATTTGTAGGCAAATGAAAAGTATAAATTTGTTATAACCTCCTGATTGTTAGGCGAAATGTTACAACCTTTAATCAACCGGAAAAGGTAAGAGCAAGTATCCATTGGTGACAGTCGCCCGTTGCTTGTATGTCGACATCCGGGATCCTAGAACATCTCGATTTAATGGAACCTCGCCTAACGAGCATCATCGCTTGTTCTATATTTAATTCGCCTGCTCACCGCAGGTCAACAGATGGTACAGTGGTGTTGGTGTATTTATCTGAGAACTCATGCATCACGTCGGCACTTTCCTCCCCATGCACGGCTGCATGTGTGTCAGTCACGTCTGGTGCAAAGGATGTTGATGCTTGTTATCTTTTAAAGCCGAGTTGCCATTGTTGGGCAGCCATATATAGAGTGCTTTTGGTCAAAAGCGGTCATCAGGCCGATTGTCTTCAAACGACAGCTTCGTTAAACGGTCGTTGGGCAGCTTTGAGGCTGACTACAGTTCGATTTGTTGTTTACTGGAAGCACCGCCCTGAGAGAAGCTTAATTAGAATTTTGATGATTTTTTCTATATATACTAAAGAGTAACCATGTTAGTGCTGCACTCGAAGGAATTATGATCAATAAGTTAAACAACAATAGCATTGGGTATGGGGGTAATGGCTGAAGATATGCATATTGAATCTTTTCAAATATCAGCAATAAGTAAGGGGTAAAAAGAATACTCACAATTAAATACCTAGCTTTGAAAAAGGTATCTTTTAATTTTATTTCTACATCTAATTTTCTTTCTAAATCAACCATTTTACTTCTATGTAATTCTTCCATCCAGGCTGTGAAGAGCTTTTCAGATTCCACGTAAATTGATGGAGTGTGCTTTTTTACTTTAAAAATAAACGATTCAACAAGAGAGTATTCATATAAAAGAAAATTTCCGATAGTCGAGCGAAGATATTTTTCATCGTAAATTTTCCTAGATATACTATCAGCAATTCCCTCTAAGTCATTTGCAACTAATAGTAATTTTTGGAAAAGTTCATCCTCATTTCTCATTAGTGTAATAATATCGCTGTGAGTGATTTTATCGATATTGGTTGCGTGCTCTCTTATGTATTTTCTTGCCTCAAGAAGTTCCTTATCTTTCCTTCTTTCTCTAACTAGTTCAAAAGCTTTTTCTAGCCTCCTGTCTTTAGAGGCGATAAATAACCCTATTACAGCAACTATCGCTGCCAAAGGTATCGTAATGGGCGCAATTTCCGCTAAATCTTTTAACCAGTCAATTACCATAATTTTTCTCCATAAAAATACAGACAGACGCTGATTGAATACTCTATCTGAATTTTGAAGCTGAATCACGCTTACACATCTGCTACGCCTTCAATGTTTTTGAATGGGAGATTAAAATACGAGCGAGGGATAAACAGAGTGACTGCTATTTGTCTGAAGCGGATTACTATTGCTATTCTCGTTTAAGTCCGCTTTTCGCTCTTTTCGGCCATTTGCCAGTGACTGACCGACAAATCTGATTTAACTCAAAATCCGAAACTGCCAGTTGGTATACGAATCAAATTACCTTAATTACTATTTAGGAGCATAATTAATTATGGGCGGTGGTTGCTGATCCCTCACATACCGATCAAGCCAGTTGCGAAGTTGTACAAAGACCTCTTCTCGATACTGACTAATAGCATGATCGGCACCTTCGTACATGATAAACCGTACCGGATAGCGTTTTTCATCCAACGCCTCGACAAGCTTTAATGCCTGAGTCGAACGGGTACGCCAGTCGGAAGAACCGTTCAGAACTAGTATTGGCACTTTAGGTAACATATCCAGCCAATTTATTACCGAACGCTCTGCAAGCCAGGCTTGCGGATCCAGCTGATACTTCGGGTCCATTTCAGCAAACATTTTGCTAAACTGCGGGCGGTGTTCCAGCGTTAAAGCCATATCAGCAACAATACCGCCAACAGCTACGGCACTTACCTTAAGTCCCTTTTTTAGCGCCAGAAAACTCATCATACTCCCGCGCGACCAGCCAAATAAACCGATACGCAGAGCATCAACCTCCTCAATCCCGGCTAGTACGGCAGGTAATGCCAGCACATCGTTAACATCATCGCCACCAAAATGATCCGCCCCCTCACTGCCTCCGGCACCCCGATATTGGGAGGCAATCACCACATAGCCCCAACTAGCAATTTCAGCCAGTTGCGCCGGTCCTATCGATGAGCCCGGAAAGGTCAGTGATCCAAAATCCCGATTACCGCCGCGATTATAAATCACTGCCGGATATTTGCCCGGCGCTTTAGGTTTAAAGACAAAACCCCGGATTTTAAGGCCATCGACCTCATAGACAATGCCTGATAGGTGTACGTTATGCCTGAAGGTGTTTTCGAGCATCGCGAGGTCAGGTGTTTGTTCAACCCCGGATGTAAAAAGGGAGTCATGCTCCAGCAAATAGGCTTTAAATTCTGTAGGTGAGGTAATGGGGGTATCGCTGATAAGCTGTGCATATACACTATGACTCATTAGTACAAACAGAGACAGCAATAACCCAATCAAGCGTGCATTATTGTTCTTCATTAACCGACTCCTTGTCTGAAATAATGTCAGTTCTGTTTACGGGTGCTGTTCACATCCAACATCGAAACGGGATCCACTACCCACTCGATACTAGCTCATTCAACAAGGCTGGCAACGCCTTTCCCTATGATTGCGTCTTCGTGGCTTACATCGGCGCTTTTGCCAATTGAAAAGTCTTTATCCTTGGCGAACTTGGCCATCATATTAATAGCATGTGGACTAAAAATTGTCGTCCTACCGTTGTTAAGTTTGTTTACAACTTTTTGCGTTTGTCGCAGGCCATGAGTTGGTAAACTTACCGTTGGAATTTTAGAAGGGAACTTAGCATCAGTGAAGTACATCGCTTTTTCGCTTGCCTCAGCGCTTGCGCTTTGTATTGCAGCCTGTAGCAGCAATAACCAGACAGAACGGTTAACACCGTCCGATTCGGTGGTGAAATACTCCAGCATGGAAGGCTATCAGGACCGTTTTATTAATTTGTTTCCCAAATTTAAAGACTACCCGGTAACCTGCAGCGAAGACTGCTACCAGCCCAGTGATCTTCTGGTGTGTAATGAGCCTATGGAACAGTGCACTTATACCGGTGATTCAATGCCGTTATCGCTCAACACCGGGTATACGGTTAAATGGTATGGTCACGCCAGCTTTCGCATCACCACTCCGGATAACCAACAGTTCCTGTTCGACCCGGTATTTAATCAGTTTGACTGGCCGGTAAACTGGGCTTTTCGCCTGTCGGCTGGCTTTAATCGTAATGAACCGGAACAGCCCTCGGATTCGGTGCTTAATGCAACCGATGCGGTACTGTATTCGCACATACATTACGACCATTTTAGCAAAGGCGATATCCAGGCATTCTCTGCCGGTACGGCCTTTTTAACGCCTTTAGGATTTGCGGAGCACTTTCCCGGTGGTGATTTTAACATTACCGAAATGGCCTGGTATGCCAGTAAACCGCTGGGCAAAGTGAATGTGCATTTTGTCCCCGGCCATCACTTTAGCAACCGGATTCTGGTGCCTTATTTGTATGAAGACGAAAACAAAACCTTGTGGGGCGGCTGGCTGCTTGAACACGAGGGCAATACATTATTCTTTGCCGGCGACACCGGTTATTCGCCCCACTTTAAACAGATAAGAGAAAAATACGGCGAGATTGACGTGTGCTTGCTGCCCATTGCTTCCTATTTCAGCGCGGAATCACCAGCCTTTTACCGAAAAGTGCATATGACCCCGGAAGATGCTCTTATCGCAGCAAAAGAGCTTAATTGCAAAGTGATGGTGCCTTGGGGTTATGGCAATAACAGCTGGAAGATGGGCGATAAAACCTCTCACTCAGCCCTATTCCGACTGCTTACCATGCATGAGCGTTTAGCTTCAGATATTCCCTTACACATCCTCAACGAAGGGGAACAGGTTAGCTTCTAAAAGTAGATAAAGAGATAAAGGGGTCAGAGTACATATTAATGTACTCTGACCCTGAGGGATCCCCACGATTTTAATTTCATACGCTTCCAGCCCAGGCTGCGTCTATTAGGGAGCTGCTCCACCTGAGTGCAGCTTTCAACTGCCCCATGGTAAATCGTATTCGGCAAGCGACAGCTCTGAGGCCAAGGTAGTGGAATGATAGTATGCGTCTGGTCTCTGTATTGGCTTGGAATCGTCGATGCTTGTTCGAAGAAACGAGCACCATAC
>OJDQ01000655.1_pt1 | contig 13136 bp, 9 predicted proteins | sample 1592851 | NCBI WGS metagenome assembly OJDQ01 (sample SAMN05416774, study PRJEB24817) | seawater metagenome | isolation source: Sea water | place: Canada:Atlantic | collected 2013-07 | reverse complement strand
CGTACTGTGTAGTTTGGCCCTGCAGGATCTATCGCGGCTTCTGGGTTGAAAGTGACGATAAGGTCATCTGGATAAAACGCCGCGTAGGCTTCTTCATCAACCACAAACCCGGCATTCACTTGTGTGGTGCCAAGATTTAATGGGTTGGCAGATGTAGTGAAGGTTTCTTTTGCTGCTCGCACATCGGTAAATAATTTTTTGCCGTTATCACCGGTGGCAATACGCGTGGTATCACCAATGGCTAAATAACGCTGGCCTTCGTCGCCCTGATATTCATAGCGCCCATTATCTTGCTGCTGAAACGGTGCCGTGCCGCCTTTAAACCCAGCAAAGATATATTCGCCATTAGGGTCTTTGGTGTTAAATAAAGAACCTAGCTGGTTTTCAAGCTGTTGAATTTCGGCAGAAATAGCTTGGCGATCTGTCATTGTTAACGAGCCAGACCCTGCATTTACCGTGAGCTCTTGCAAACGGGTTAACGATTCTGTCACTGATGATAAGGTTGCTTCTTCTAAATTTAAGCGGTTTTCTGCCGCTGTCATGTTGCGCTCGTATTGATCACGCTGTGCTAAATCTTGCTGTAGCTGGAGTATTTTGGTCGAGGCGATTGGGTCGTCTGCGGGGGTGAGTACTCGTCGGCCACTGGATACTTGCTGCTGTGTTTTATTCACTGCAGATTGCGCATCAAGTATGGCGTTAAGGCCTGAATTAAATGATTGTAAGGTGGCAATTCTCATAAACTAACTCCATTCACCTTAACGGAAGGTGTTGATCAGGGTATCGAAGATATCCCGAGCGACCTGAATAACCTGAGCGCTGGCATTGTAAGCCAGCTCATATTTTATCAATGCGGCGGCTTCTTCATCGAGGTTAACCCCTGAGGTCGCATCCACGGATGATTGTGAGTTTCTAAGCAGTGTTTCTGATGAATCACGATTAATTTGTGCTCGGCTGGTTACTGAACCCACTATTTCAACTAAGCGAGCATAGGAGTCGGAATAGCTGCTTTGGTCACCCACTGTTTTGGTACTTTGCAGTGCGGCCATTTCAACACCGTTGCGGCTGTCAGAGGTACCGTCAGTATTAAAATCAACAGTAAATTCGTCGCCTTCTTGCGCCAGCCCATCGATTTTTACGTGAAAGCCAAAAGCAACAGGCTCGCCAACGGGTTCGGTTTCAAACAGGTTGTTGCCCGGTGGCGAAATTCCTAAGTCGTAATATTCATCAACAATAACTTTAACTTGCCCTCCAATCGCTACTTTATTGCTGCCTGTTGTATTTGCACCGGATACTTCTAAGCGTGATTGAAAACTGATCTGGCCTTTTTCGTTAATATCAACGTCAATGTTTCCCGGAAATACGTAGCCTGAATTTTCAATGGCTTGGCGAAACCCTTCTAATAATTCATCACCTGTGGCGTAGGCATCGGTCATTTCAAATTGGATCGTGCCTTGCGATACGTCTGAAAATTCGTAGGTGTATGGGCCGCCTTCTGTAAAGTCGTACCCTTCATATTCACTAAGTTGATCGGCGGTATCCATACCGGTAAAGGCGACGGGAATATCAATGCCGTTTCCAATACGGAAGCTATCACCAGCATCACCACGAATTTCAAATTCAAGGTCTTCACCATTTAAGGCAATGACGGTTAAGGTTGCACCATCACTGCGTGCAATAATGCCTGCATCTTGTAATTCGTAGTTTGCATTTATCCGATCGGCTAAGAAGTTGAGCGTTAATGGATCAGGCACTTCCGTAGGGTATGTACTGTCGTACTTGTTCTGATTAGTGCCTAGCGAATCTGTTAGTACAACTCCGTTTAAGGTCAGAGTGGTGTCTAAAAAATCGACTGAGTCAAATTCGAGGTCGGTAATTTCTACGGTAGTACGTGCTATCGCTTCGACACCATCACGCTTGCTCAGCGACTCAGCAATTTCTTTCGCCGAAGAGTTGGCGGAGGTAACAAGCGTAGGCTGTTGTGCTGTTAAGCCGTTATTTGGATTGGTAAGCCCAATTTCAATACGCTCAGGAAAAAAGCCATTGACGGCCTCTGTAGGCATTCCATTTTGTTGGTATGTTGCAGCGGTAGGAATAACCCCCCCAAAACTGGTGAAGGCTGTTTTACCTTCATCTTCGGGCAAAATACTGTTGCTAATGCCGGGCGTAAAGCTCTGATTCATAAGCGGCGGGAACAGTGGAATGGGGTTCCCCGGATCAGAGTTATCAAGCACGTCGTAGGTTGTAGGGGTAGTGAAACGTATCAGTAAAGGCGGCGTCATTTCGCCTTCTTCGCTGAAGTATGATGTGCCTAGGTCATACACCTCCCCTTGATTAATTGTTGCACTACCACGATTACCAATAGCACTTTCGGTACTGATTGGAGACGCCAACGCGACCTGCTCCGCGCGGGTAATGTTCATATCAAGGTTTTGAGATTCACGACGCGTTGGGCTAATTAAAAATTTATCCCCCAATTGGAAACTACCGCCTTCAAAGCGAATTTCCATGCCTTCGATTTCTATTGATTCAGGAAACGCTCCGCTTAGGGCATTGGTTTGTAGTAACTCACCATCGCTAACGCGCTTTACTCGGTAGGTAAAATCATCCGGCCCAGGGAAGGTTATTTCATAGTCACTGGTAGACAATTGTGTGGCGTCTTTAATTTCTACGGCAATAATTCGATCATCAGGGTTCGCGTTGTTTCTATCGCCCAACACACGTTGGTACGTTTTTAGCGGTTCGTTAATATCGCTGAAAAAGTCTTCGCCTTTTAAGCCATCATAATCCACACCCAGTTTGTGTTGATCATTCATGGTTTGTGAAATCACTAAACCAAGACGGCCCAGTTGATTAAGAGTGGGATCGAGAACATCTTCGCGAAAATCAAGAATGCCCCCCAACTGCCCACCGGTGATTTCGTTCGTTACATTCTGAACGTTGACGCCCTTGCGAAAATAAATGTCTACGCGCGACGGATCTTTCGCACCCGTGTCAGTGAATACTTCGTTATATTCATTACCAACAACAAGCGCCTGTCCATTACCGATAAAGACGTTAAACACGTTGTCGTCTTGCTCAACAATGTTAACTTGAACAAATTCGGCTAAGTCTTTAAGCAAGCGATCTCGCTGATCCAGTAGTTCGCTCGGCTCAATTCCTTGAGCGCTTGCACTGGCAAATTGTATTTGTTCATTAAGCTCGGCAATGGATTCAGCAATGGTGGAAATTTGTCCGGCGATAACACCCATTTGCCCATTGATAATATCGTTTTGTTCAAATAAACGGTCACTGATGGCACTAAAACGATCTACAAGACCATTCGCTTCGCTGATCAATACTTCGCGCGCAGGTAATGAAGACGGATCATCCACAGCGGCTTGCATCGCGCCAAACATATTTTCAAGGCCGGGCTGCACACCCGTCCCACTATCAGCCAGTAAACTGTTAATTTGTCCGGCATTGACCGACAGTGCATTAAACTGATTAAAAGTGGAGGTATCACGGCGTAATTGTTCCGTTAAAAACTGGTCATACACGCGTCGCACGGAATCTACACTAACCCCCGATCCCACCCAAATACCGCTATCAAATTGCGAGTTATTTTCGGTAAAGCTAACCTCTTGACGCGAATAACCTTCCGTTCCTGCATTGGTAATATTATTACCTGTGATGGTCAGCGCAGCTTGTTGAGCCCGTAAACCTGAGATACCAATATCAAGAATATTACCCATCTTGGTTCTCCGTAGTCAGGCCTGACTTAAGTGCGTCATTTAACGTATCGCCATGATAAATACGTTCAACTTTACTGCCGTAGTTAGGGTCAGTAGCATAGCCAGACTGCTGTAGAGCATGGCCGTATGTTTCACCGGAAACGCTCTCGTTAATTGCGTTCTGATAGCGCGCTGAATTTCGCAAGAAGTCGGCGTAATCTGTTAAGCCCTCTTCCAAAGAGCCATAAGCCCGGAACTCCGCATTTTCATTAATGCGAACACCTTGACGGTATTCATGAGTTTGCACAGAAACGGTTTCACCCTGCCAACCGCCATTTGCTTTTATGCCAAACAGGTTGTGTGATGGGTTTCCCTCAGTATCCTGAATCGTGTATTTGCCCCAGCCTGTTTCCAATGCCGCTTGAGCAACAATCGCTTTTGCATCAACGCCTAGATCAGCACCTACCTTTTCGGCCAGCGGATATAAAGCGGCAACAAACTCTGCCGGCGTGGCAAACCCTTGCCCTTTGGTACCTGCACCTGACGCGGTAATGGAGTCACCACTTTCAGTGAAACTTGGCACAGGGAGGAGGGATAAATCATGTGAGTTTTTAGGCAGCGCTTGTAGCTCTTCCTCCACCCGCTCAATAGCCTGAGATATACCGGTAAAACGACGTTCAAAAATACGCGACTGGTCGACATTGGTATCGGTTGAATTACCGTCACCGTACTGCGCCATTAACTGACGGTGAATCACCTCGGCAAGGCCTGTACCTTGGCCTGACGTCAAAGATACCGACATTTGATCATCGTACATTTGGCGATAAAAATCGGATTCTGGAGAGTTGAACAAAGAGTCTTCGGAGAACACATCCGAGGCGTCACGCATGGATTTTAGCATCATGCCCATGAACATAGATTCAAACTGTTTAGCGACTTCTTTTAACGCGGCATCTTGGTCGCTTTTACCGAGCGTACGAATGCCCTGAAGACCATTAATGTCGTTAAAAACGTTGGCTGTATTTGCTTGAGCTTGAATCATGTCAGTTACCTCTAATGAGGAAACTGCAAGAGGTGGGCCAAGTGGTGTTTGTTGCGCTTTGGTGATTGACCCAACAACGATGAATCACCAAGTTTGGGAGATTAACCCTGGGAAGAGCCGTTTAATCCGCGTGGCGGATTAAACGGCGAACATAGCATGAATTATATGGGTTAGCGCATCATTGGCGGCATACCGCCACCTGGCATTCCACCCGGCCCACCTTGACCGCCAGCACCACCCATGGCGCGCATCATTTTTTGCATGCCGCCTTTGCCGCTGACTTTTTTCATCATTTTTTGCATTTGTTTGTGCTGTTTCAATACGCGGTTAACGTCTTGGATCTGGGTTCCAGAACCGGCGGCTATACGCTTTTTACGTGAGCCGTTGATTTTGTCTGGGAAACGACGCTCGTCACGGGTCATTGAGAAGATGATAGATTCAACTTGTTTGAACTGCCCTTCAGCCGCAGTGGTTTGTTTTGCCATCGCGCCTAGGTTGCCCATGCCCGGTAGTTTATCGAGCATTCCGGTTAGTCCACCCATGTTTTTCATTTGCTGTATCTGATCAAGGAAGTCTTCTAAATCGAAGCCTTTACCTGTTTTCAGTTTTTTAGCGAGCCTATCTGCTTTGCTTTTGTCTATTTTGCGTTCAGCTTCTTCGATCAGGGTAAGTACGTCACCCAAATCAAGAATACGAGAAGCTACACGGTCTGGGTGGAAAGGTTCGAGTGCGTCGACCTTCTCGCCCATACCCATAAATTTGATGGGCTTGCCGGTAATATGGCGAACCGATAACGCGGCACCACCACGCGCATCACCGTCGGCTTTTGCCAAGATGATACCGGTAAGTGGGAGTGCATCGTTGAATGCTTTGGCGGTGTTCGCCGCATCTTGACCTGTCATGGCATCGACCACAAACAAGGTTTCGATTGGGTTAATACCGGCGTGGAGGTCTTTGATCTCCTCCATCATGTCGTTATCGACGGTCAAACGACCGGCGGTATCAACTAATAGTACATCGTAAGCACCACGTTTGGCGGCATCAATTGCAGAGCGAGCAATATCAAGAGGCTTTTGATCACTTGCCGATGGGTGGAATGATGCACCCACTTCACCGGCTAAGGTTTCTAGCTGTTTGATCGCCGCAGGGCGGTATACATCAGCCGACACCACCATGACTTTTTTCTTTTCACGTTCTTGCAAGAACTTCGCAAGCTTACCAACGGTGGTGGTTTTACCCGCACCTTGTAAACCGGCCATTAACACTACCGCAGGGGGCTGGGTGGTTAGATCCAATTTTTCATTGGCTTCACCCATGACACTTTGAAGTTCTTCGTGAACAATTTTCAGGAAGACCTGGCCTGGGTTCAGGCTCTTCATTACGTCGGTGCCGACAGCACGCTCTTTAACCTGATTGGTAAAAGCTTTGACAACAGATAAGGCAACGTCAGCTTCTAACAAGGCCATGCGTACTTCACGCAAGGTGCCTTTGATATTCACTTCGGTCAGTTTCGCTTGGCCAGTTATCCCTTTTAGGGCACTGCCAAGGCGATCGGTGAGGCTCTCAAACATCTCAATGACTCTCTTAGTATCGTTCAGGCTTTATGTCTGCCTGACCGGGTATCCGGTGAACAAGCCCGGTCGCTTTACCCGGTAGCTATATATAATGGCGACAGTATAGCGCGATGACTGGCGGTTCCAAAATCAGAATCTGAGCCTTCCGTTTTTATCATGATGCTTCCGTGAATTAGCCCCGTGTGCGACACTGGCCATACTGTGTTGAGGACGATACATGACCGCTTTATTGTTGGCGCTACCTGCCGCCTTTTTCTATCTATTTGCAGTGTTTCGCCAGTTTTTGGTGATAAAAGGAAACAAAGCCCCCGCCCGTAGCATTGTTATTGGCTGTGCTGCGATGGGAGCCATGTTTCATTTGGGTTCATTGAGCCTCACGTTAGTCGCCGTAAATGGGCTAAATTTAGCGATGTTTCAAGTAGGCTCGTTAATCTCTCTAGTTATTACGTTGCTGCTTATTTTTTCGGCGTGGCGAAAGCCGGTTGATAACTTATTCGTTGGTTTACTGCCGATGGCGGCGGTGCTCGCGCTGCTTGCTGCCACCATGAATCACAACGTATTACTCACGAATGTGAGTTATGCCTTGGTATGGCATATTCTTTTATCGGTATTGGCGTTTAGTTTATTTACCATTGCGTCGGTTCAGGCGGTATTGGTTATCCTGCAAGATCGCCAGTTACGCCAGCATCAAACGCGCGGTTTGATTCGTTCGCTCCCACCGTTGCAAACAATGGACGCCCTGCTGTTTGAAATGATCTGGCTGGGTATGATCTTACTGACCGCCGCCTTTGCGATTGGCTTACCCAGCATTAGTGACATTCATGCTCAACAGTTGATGCATAAAATCGCCTTTTCCGTCATGGGCTGGTTGGTGTTTGCAACGCTGTTATTTGGGCGTTTCCGCTTTGGTTGGCGTGGCACGGTTGCCGGGCGCTGGACATTAACGGGAACCGGCTTCTTAATCATTGCCTATTTTGGCAGCCAGTTTGTGATTGAATATCTTATAAACTGATCACTAGGCTGCCACGCCTACTATTAGTAAAGTCACAGGGGATAAGTCGCTGCTCTTGCTTGACAGCTCCCCCCTAGTGCCTATGATGGCGAAACTAAAAGTAACCACAGGATACCGTCTTGAACGACGTTCCCTTAAGTATGCTCTTCGGCATACTTGCTCTCCTGATTGTATTGTCAGGATTCTTTTCTAGCTCTGAAACCGGGATGATGTCTCTCAACAGATATCGTCTGCGCCACTTAGCAAGAGGCAAACACAAAGGTGCGCTTCGCGCCGCTCGCTTGCTCGAAAAGCCTGACCGCATGATTGGTACGATTCTCACGGGTAATAACTTGGTGAATTTCGCGGCGGCCGCCTTGGCCACTATTATTAGTCAGCGTTTATGGCCGGATAACCCGGATCTTGCCGTCTTTGTTAACACTATCTTATTTACCTTAGTGGTGCTTATTTTTGCCGAACTGACACCTAAAACGTTAGCCGCCATTGCACCCGAAAAGATCGCATTTCCTGCGTCTCGTATTTTACTGTGGTTGCAATGGTTGCTGCATCCTGCGGTTTGGTTTGTTAACGCCATTGCGAACGCCTTGTTAAAGTTGATCCGCTTTGATGTATCGAATCAAACACCTGACAACCTAAGTACAGAAGAACTGCGTACCGTAGTGCGTGAAGCAGGGTCGATGATTCCCAAACGTCACCAGCACATGCTTATTTCGATTCTTGATCTCGAAAAAATGACGGTCAACGACATTATGGTGCCACGCAACGAAGTGGTCGGTATTGATCTAGATGAACCCCTGAGCGATATCATTCAGCAGCTTCGTACCACCCAGCACACACGTTTACCCGTGTTTCGTGGTGATATTAATAACGCTGTGGGTGTATTGCATACACGCAACATCAGCCGCTTCTTATCCTCTGGTGAGTATTTAAAAGAAGACATCGAAGAAGCCAGCCGCGAGCCTTACTTTATTCCCGAAAGTACGCCGCTGCACACACAGCTGTTTAACTTCCAAAAGTACCAGCGTCGAATTGCCTTAGTGGTAGACGAATACGGTGACGTTGAGGGTATCTGTACACTGGAAGATATTCTGGAAGAGATTGTCGGTGAATTTACCACTGACGTGTCATCCACTAGTTCGCCAGATGTGCATCCACAAGACGATGGTAGTTTTATCATCGACGGCACGGCGTTTGTTCGTGAAGTAAATAAGACGATGCATTGGGAGCTTCCCATTGATGGCCCTAAATCAGTCAGCGGGATGATTGTTGAGTACCTTGAGCATATTCCGGAGTCACCGGTGTGCTTGCGCATTGGCCGCTATCGTATTGAGATCATGCAGGTAAAAGACAATATGATCCGTAGCGCGAAGGTCACCCTCGACCCGAATGTGCCAAAAGCCGACAACGAGCACTAAGCCGGTCGTTGTCTGTCACTAAGAGCGAATACCTATGAGGTGTTCGTTCTTCTTTCTAACTTCCTCCTCCCAACTCACAACGCCATTACTAGGCTGGCTTAAAATTCCACCCGGTTGAACTCACTTCAGGGGTATAAGCCCTTCAGTGAAACCGCTACAATGTCGCACCAAATTTGAGCCACCGAAACGAATTGTCATGACCGATCAGAAAGCTCGCAAGATATTAGTTACTAGTGCCCTACCGTACGCCAATGGTTCCATTCACCTAGGCCATTTGCTGGAATACATCCAGACGGATATTTGGGTGCGCTTCCAAAAAGCACGCGGCCAGCAGTGTACTTATGTATGCGCAGACGATGCCCACGGCACCGCCATCATGTTGCGTGCCGAAAAAGAAGGCATCAGCCCAGAAGATCAAATTGCACGCGTTAAAGCGGAACACGAAACCGACTTCGCGGATTTCCAAATTGCCTTCGATAACTTTCACAGCACTCATACTGAAGAAAACCGAGAGCTGTCAGCTGAAATCTACAAAGCTTGCCGCGACAAAGGTCACATCGCTACGCGCAGCATCAAACAGCTATATGATCCGGTAAAAGAAATCTTCTTGGCTGACCGCTACATTAAAGGCGAATGCCCTAAGTGCCATGCAGAAGATCAATACGGTGATAACTGTGAAGCCTGTGGTGCGACCTATACGCCTGCAGATTTGGTGAAACCTTTCTCTGTAATTTCAGGCGCGACACCGATTGAAAAAGAATCAGAGCATTTTTTCTTTAAACTGCCGGATTTCCAAGAGTTTCTACAAACGTGGACACGCTCAGGCACACTGCAAGACGAAGTCGCTAATAAACTCGCTGAGTGGTTAGATTCTGGCTTGCAAGAGTGGGATATATCACGCGATGCCCCTTACTTTGGTTTTGAAATTCCTGATGCGCCGGGCAAGTACTTCTATGTTTGGCTAGACGCCCCTATCGGCTACATGGCCAGCTTTAAGAATTTATGTGACCGTCGTGATGATCTCGATTTTAACGATTACTGGAAGCCGGATTCAGACGCCGAGGTGTATCACTTCATCGGTAAAGACATCATTAACTTCCACGCCCTCTTCTGGCCTGCGATGTTAACCGCCGCCGATTATCGCACCCCTACTGCCGTAAATGCCCACGGTTTTGTGACGGTGAATGGCGCGAAGATGTCTAAGTCACGAGGCACATTCATCAAGGCACGTACCTATCTGAATCACTTAAATCCAACGTATCTGCGTTACTACTTCGCCGCTAAGTTGAACAACAGTGTGGATGACTTCGACCTTAATCTTGAAGACTTCGTGCAGCGCGTAAACTCCGACCTTGTTAACAAGCTCGTTAATATTGCCAGCCGTACCGCCAATTTTGTTAAAAAATCTGGCGGAACCTTAAGCGAGAATTGCGCTGAAGAAGCCATGGTGCAAAGTTTCATTGATGCCGGTGATCAAATTGCGGCGCATTACGAAAACCGCGAATTTGGCCGCGCGATGAAAGACATCATGGCCTTGGCTGATCGCGCGAATGAATACATTCAAGATAAAGCCCCTTGGGCCATGTCGAAAGAAGAAGGCCGCGAGCAAGAAGTGCTCGATGTCTGCTCAGTTGCGGTGAACCTTTTCCGTCAGTTAATGACCTACTTATCACCGGCATTGCCTGAACTGGCCGAAAAGACCTGCGCTTTCTTGAATCTTGATGACCTGAACTGGGACAGCCGCACAAATATCCTGCGCAACCATGCCATCAATAAGTTTAAACCTATGCTTGCACGTGCAGAAATGGATAAAGTCACGGCCATTCTGGAAGAAACCAAAGTCGAGCTTGAGAAAGAAAACGGTGGCGCACCAGCGGCAAGCGATGCAAAAGCCAGCAAAAAAGCCGACAAGAAGAAAGACAAGGGGCCAGCTAAACGTGAAGATGGTTCAGAAGCCATTGCAGAAACCATCGAGTTTCCAGACTTCGCTAAAGTTGATCTACGCATTGCTCGCATCGTCAAAGCCGACCACGTTGAAGGCGCAGATAAGCTTCTGCAGCTAACTTTGGATATCGGCAATGGCGAAACACGCAATGTGTTCTCTGGTATAAAAGCCGCTTACCAACCAGAAAACTTGGAAGGCAAGCTCACTGTGTTTGTTGCCAATTTGGCACCACGTAAAATGAAATTTGGCATGTCGGAAGGCATGGTATTAGCTGCCGGACCTGGAGGCGCAGACATTTGGCTGCTTGAACCACACGACGGCGCTCAACCTGGAATGAGGATAATGTAATGAAGTTTTTCGTCACTTTTTTATCAGCAATGTTTTTATTAGTCGGCGCTGTTCCTGAAGCCGATGCTAAGCGCTTTGGCAGTGGTGGCTTTGGTAAAAGCTACTCCTCACCGTTCAAAAGCTCACCCGCCAAACAGCCGGCTAAAGCATCGCCAGAACAAGGCAAAGCAGCACCGGGCCGTGGTGGCATGATGGGCGGAATGATGGGTGGACTATTAGCCGGTGGCTTATTTGCCTACCTGCTTGGTAGTGGTGCCTTTGAAGGCCTACAAATCATGGACATGCTACTTATTGGCTTAGCGGTGTTCGTTATTTTCCGTTTGCTTAAAGGTATGGGGGCCAACCAAGCTCGCCGACCGCAGGCGGCGAATGCTATGGGTGGGCATCAAAGCGCACCTCATGCTCAGCACTTTCAAGCTGAGCAAGCCTTTGACTCAGGCAGCGCAGTCGATACTCAAGAGCACCCTCTGAACTTGCCAAGCAACTTTGATGCAGATGCCTTTATCGGCGGCGCGCTAGATCATTACCGCCTTGTTCAACAAGCGTGGAATGATGGCAACCTAGATCTTATTCGCGAATACGTCAGCCAAGATCTGTTTGATGCCTTAGCGGCTCAACGTAATCGCCTGATGGTTCCACCGAAGACAGACATTGTGGATCTAAATGCTGAGATTGTACGTGCGGACGAAACGACTCAAAAACGTGAAATCAGCATTCTGTTCCGTGGCTTGTGTAAAGACGAGTTGGAAAAATCGGAAGATGGTATTTTTGATGTCTGGCATCTAGAGCGCGACTTAAATAATGACGATGCGCCTTGGATTGTTGTGGGTATTGAAGCTGAATAATGGCATTGCAAAAGAGACTCTTGGTCGCTGAACTTTCAAACGGCCAAAAAATAAGCCCGAACACGGATGTACGGGCTTAAAAGTGGAGATAAAGTTCCCTATGTCGAACCTTATGTGTGAATACTAACGATCCCTCCTAAACATATACAGGTGTAAAGGAGTCAAAACTGTCACATAACGTGCCAGTGTTTCGTTTTTTAAATAATTCAACGGAACTTTTTCTGAAAAATCAAAATACACCCTGCGTAGAAATTCCATTTAGGCCGCTTGATTTAAGCCATTCCACTTCTCAACTTCCACTTCTCTACTTCTACTGCACTATCATGTACTCGCTATGCTCGACTCTTTCCTAAAATCCACCAGCCCAATATTCGGAATGTAAAGTAACAAACGTACCCGGCGAATAGCGTATCGCTCAAGAAGTGTCCGCCTTGAGTAATTCGCGAGATACTTAATACAACACCTACCGCAACCCCACTCCAAAACCAACGACGCCCGAGCATCCAACCTAGTGTCATGAACCAAAAACCCATCGCAGCATGACCACTGACAAAAGAATTACACCCTTTATTGCAAGTATCGTTAATCACAAAGGCTGGTGTGAACGTTTTACGACCATCAAACTGCTCTACATTTTTTGGCCGTGCTCGATCAAAGCCTTCTTTAAAGACGCTATGTACCAAAATACCCGGCCCAGCCAACAAGGTGACTAATAAAAAAACCCAAATTTTACGCAGTGACTTATCGATGCCTCCGGGAATAAACCCTGAAATCACGGTGAACAACAATACAGGAACAAGAAAAAATGGAATGTAGCGAAAAATTCCATAAATAGAATCCCCTACCGGGCTATTTTTAGCCGCCCACTCGCCAGTATTATGATCATAAAATAGCCCACTTACGGCTAAATCTATTGATGGCACAGAAACAAATAAGATCACAAAAAATAAAAAGCTGATCCAATCAATATGCTGACGAAAAAACAACCACATGAAATTCACTCTCATTGTTAAAGCACACTAAATAAAAGTTACGTACGTATTTTTAGTGTGGGGATTCGTAAAATATAGATACTGACGCCTACACCAATCGCAGGCAATAAATAATGCAGCAAGGGTCGATCCACCAACACAAATGCCGTTAACAGCATCATGGTCCACATTAAAACTAAGGGCACCTCTGATTAATGAAGTAGTGCTGCGCGTGAGTCCTGTAACGCTTTAGATCGAGGCGTTGATCGAAGTT
>OJDQ01000644.1_pt1 | contig 13324 bp, 15 predicted proteins | sample 1592851 | NCBI WGS metagenome assembly OJDQ01 (sample SAMN05416774, study PRJEB24817) | seawater metagenome | isolation source: Sea water | place: Canada:Atlantic | collected 2013-07 | reverse complement strand
AGCCCGGACTTTCCTCCCCTTTCTTACGAAAGCGGCGATTGCCTGGCCAACTCCGGCGCGCATTGTAGCTAAGTTCGCCGCCGCGCGCCATGGCTTATTTTGCCGGTAGATCAAAATAGAGGATGTGTAATTCGTCAGTGTGACTCAGCTCAACATTTTCGCCGCGGGCAAAGGCAACGCCATCGCCGGCTGATACAGTTTCACCTTTGATCACTGCACTGCCTTCCACCACTTGCAGCCAGCCGATACGATTTGCATTGCCCGCATACTGCCAGTTGCTGTCATCAATCAGTTTTCCGGCCAGCACGCTGACATCCTGATAAATCGGTAGTGAATCACCCTCGCCGTGTAGCGAGAATATCAGTGCTGGCGCTGCAGCTGGTTCGAGTAAGCCGGCAAAGTGCTTTTGTACATAACCGGGCGTCACATTGGCCTGGTTGGGCACCACCCAGATTTGCAGAAACTGGACCGGCGCCTGATTACTGTGGTTAAACTCGCTGTGACGAATGCCGGTGCCCGCCGTCATTTTTTGCACATCACCGGGGCGGATAACCGATTCATTGCCTTCGCTGTCTTTATGCGCCAGCTCACCGCTCAATACATAGGAAATGATTTCCATATTAGCGTGGCCATGTTCACTAAACCCGCCACCGGGTTGCACTACATCCTGATTGATCACACGCAGTGGGCCATGGCCCATATAACGCTCATCATAGTAGTGCCCAAACGAAAATGAATGCTGTGACTGTAGCCAACCTAAATTAACCTGGCCTCTTTCGGCCGCTTTACGAATATTCATAACAGGCTCCTTATTTGTGATAGGAAGAGTTTAACAGCAGCACAAACAAGGACAATAATCACAAATGAAGATACACTGTCGCATATTTAGCAACAATAAAATACGCTGATGAAAGGGGACCGTAATGGATAAACTGACCGCCATGCGCGCGTTTATTAGTGTGGCCCGTAAGGGCAGCTTCGCCGGTGCGGCCCGGCACATGGGGCAGTCCCGGTCACAAATTAACCGTCAGGTGCTGTGGCTGGAAGACTGCCTTGGGGTGAGTTTATTTAATCGCACCACCCGTAAAGTGGATTTAACCCATGCTGGTCAGGCCTATCTGGCCAATATTCTGCCAGTACTGGAAAACCTCGATGATGCTGAATTACAACTACAGGAAGACCAGCAAACCCTCTCTGGTACGATTAAAATTAACGCACCCATGTCGTTTGGGCTGACTCACCTCACGCCGGTGGTGCTGGATTTTATGCAGGCGTATCCACACATTCAGGTACAACTGGATTTATCAGACGAGAAGCGCGATCCGCTGTCGAACCAGTTTGACATGACACTGCGCATTGGCCCGCCAGAAACCAATCCCGCATTGATTGAGCACGACATTACCTATACTTCCCGCTGCATCTGCGCCGCACCGGCATTACTGCAGCGATTCGGTACACCAAGCTCACCGGATGAGCTAAAAGATTTGCCTTGCCTGCAATACGGCAATCTGGTGCATGGCAACTACTGGGATCTGTTGCATCAGAACAAATCGCAGAGGGTGCGTATTAATGGGGTATTAAGCTCTAATAACGGCGATGTGCTAAAACAAGCGGCTATTCAGGGAATGGGGCTGGCGCTGCTACCTACTTTTATTGTTGGTAAAGCCATCAAACAAGGACAACTGGTACCGGTACTGCCAGCCTGGCAACCGTCGCCGCTGTTGATTTCGTTACTGTATGCGCCGAATCGTCATATGGCCATGCGTTTAAGTGTTTTTGTTAAGTATATTCAGGCGGCCTTTGAAAGCGCTGAGTTTTTGCTGGAAGGTTAAATTAGGTAAACCGCTGATCATAAATAAAAAGGCACACCGTTGGCTTTCGCCTGAGTGTGCCTTAGTCATGCTCGGGCAGGCTGGGAGCCTGCCTGAAAGCCGATTAATTTGGCGTTATCGCGTTGTGATAAACGTCCTGTACGTCGTCACAGTCGTTGAGCATTTCCATGAACTTCTCGAACATGGGCATGTCATCTTCGCTGATTTCGACTTCGGTTTGTGGAATAAAGCTGATTTCTTCGGCTTCAAACTCCAGATCCGGTTTGGCGTCGGTTAGCGCGGTTTTGACTTTGTAGAATTCTGTATGTGGCGCGTAAACTGAAATTTTGCCGTCTTCACTTTCTACGTCGGTCACGTCTACGTCGGCTTCCATCAGGATTTCGAGAATTTCGTCTTCGTCGTCACCGGCAAAAATGAATATTGCCTGATGTTCGAACATGTGTGATACCGCGCCCTGTGCGCCAATTTTGGCACCGGTTTTAGTAAAACAGTTACGCACATCAGTAATGGTACGGTTGTTGTTGTCGGTCAGGCAGTCAACAATCACCATGCAGTTACCCGGGCCAAACCCTTCGTAACGCGCGGGTACGAAATCTTCGCCAGCGCCGCCAGCGGCTTTATCGATAGCTTTATCGATAACATGGCTGGGCACCTGATCTTTCTTGGCTTTTTCCATCAGGCGTTTGAGCGACAGGTTGGTATCCGGGTCCGGGCCACCGTTTTTGGCGCACACGTAAATTTCTTTACCGTATTTAGAATAAACTTTAGTTTTGGCGCCAGCCGTTTTGGCCATGGCGTTTTTTCTTACTTCGAATGCTCTTCCCATCTTAGGTATCTCTTGTTGTTTCCAGCTTGGTCGCTACGCACATCATCCAGGCAGACAACTGCGTTTATGCAGGGCTCATGCCCCGATTTTAACGACTTTTATTATTTAAGGTAAGTGTTCTCTGCCCAAATATTCATGGGACTGCATTTCCTGGAGCCGGCTCAGACACCGTTTAAACTCAAAATTGAGCATGCCTTCGGTGTAGAGTGCTTCCAGGGCCACTTCGGCCGACATAATGAGCTTAACATGGCGTTCGTAAAACTCATCCACCATGGCAATAAAACGCCGTGCTACGTCGTCATTCCCCTGCCCCATCTGCTTGACGTTAGCCAGCAGTACCGTATGGTAGCAACGACTCAGTTCAATGTAGTCTGACTGACTGCGAGGGCCTTCGCACAACACTTTAAAGTCGATCATTAATACGCTGTCGGAATCGCGCAGGGTTTGCAGGGTGCGGTGATTAATTTCGATAGTGGCGTCTTGATCGCCTTCACCGTGGGCCAGTTGTACAAAATAGTTATTCAGGTTAACCAACGCCTGTTCGTCCAATGGATAATGGAAGATCTCCGCTTGTTTAAGCGTACGCAGGCGATAATCCACTCCGCTGTCGACATTCACTACATTACAGTGTTTGTTGATCAGCGCGATGGCCGGTAAGAAACGTGCACGCTGCAAACCATTGCGATACAGCTCATCGGGTACGATATTAGACGTAGCCACCAGCACTATACCCTGGGCAAATAATGCTTCCATCAGGGTGCCGAGGATCATGGCATCCGTAATATCAGAGACGAAAAATTCATCAAAGCAGATAATCCGGGTCTCACCCGCCAGCTTAGTGGCAATAATTTCCAGTGGATCCTGCTTACCGCCGAGCAGTTTAAGCTCTTCATGCACGCGGTGCATAAAGCGGTGAAAATGCACGCGCATTTTATTTTCAAAGGGCAAACACTGAAAAAAGGTGTCAACCAGATACGTTTTGCCGCGGCCTACCCCGCCGTAAAAATAAATGCCCTGTACCGGCGCTGCGGCAGGCTTACTGCCAAACAGTGATTTCAGCTTGTTGGCAAAACCGCCTTGCGAAGCAGGCTCGTGAAGTAAATCTTCGTATAATCGCTGCAACTCGCGAACGGCAGTCTCCTGCGCCGGATCGTGCTTAAAGTCCTCACGGGTCAGGTCTTGCTGATATTTTTCCCAAGGCGTCATCGCCTGCTGTTCTCCTGTAGAGACTGATTTCTTCACATAAGGCCCGGTAGCAGACCATCAACACTGCACTGACAGGAATAAACACATGAGTGATGTTAACTTGCCAGCACAACTCAGTGTATTGCCACACTGACTGGTTGGGCGTCTCAGCCCTGAATGGAGTGCTATTATGCCTTAAATTTGCACTAACACCAACGCAACACCGTATAAAGCAGCGGATAGTGCACCGGTTCGACCAAACCAGACCAGCATGACTACCTGAAAAGGGCCATTAACGACACATTTTGCCACAATAAGTCAGCGCAAAATGCGTTAGCTCTTGCTATAGTCTCAGTTATGCATAGTATGCAGCATACTAAGCAATTACTGTCGAAGTTTGGCAGCGGGAAAAACCCTGAAGCCCTGTGGTTTGTTCCCGGTAAACAGTTACATTGGAGAAAATAATGGAAGTGGTTATCCCCTTAGCAATGCTGGCAATTGGCTTAATAATTGGTTTTTTTGTTGCCCGGTTTATGTACACCAAAGAAGGGGCCGTTAAAGCCAACGAGGCCGCCGAAAAGGCGATTAAGGAATTGCTCGCTCAACAGTCTCAGCATCACGTTTTTCAGGTAAAACAATCTATCGAGGCTATTGAAAAACAATGTAATGGCCTTAAACAGAGTTTATCTGAATACGAAGACCTGCTTGAAACCACGGATTCAGACGCTGCACCGGCCGTACCGTTTTTCGGCGAACATACTACCGCCTATCTACGGAACAATATAAAAGGTGCAGAAAAGAATAAACAGAACGCGAACAGCGATACCCAACCTCTGGATTTTGCTAACCAAAGTTCTGGGTTATTTGTCGGCAATACTGTACCACCTGCCGCAGAGAAAAAATAACCGACGGAACTTTTAAGGCAAACATATAGTCTGTGGGTAAGTAATTGCGATTCGCAATGAGACTAGGAGTGTATGTGTCTATGAATAAGTCTTTTCGAAAGCTTGTGTTGGTATCAGCCGTTGTTACCAGTACTCTGGGGATGTCTGTATCCACGCAAGCTGCTCTTCCCTTTTTTAGTGACAGCAAGAAAGAAGTGCCTACGCTGGCTCCCATGCTGGAGGAAGCGATGCCGGCGGTGGTTAGCATTGCGGTGGAAGGTACCCAAACTTCTCGCCAGCAAGTACCTGAAATGTTCCGTTACTTCTTTGGCGGACCTTCAGAGCAAGCTCAGGAACGCCCGTTCCGCGGTCTAGGGTCTGGTGTCATTATTGATGCCGACAAAGGTTATATCGTTACTAACGCCCACGTGGTAGCTAATGCGGATGAGATCACCGTTAAGCTCACCGACGGCCGTGAGTTTACGGCTAAGAAACTGGGTGCCGACGAACAAAGTGACGTGGCGCTGTTAAAAATTGAATCTGACGACCTCACCGCACTGCCGCTCGCTGATTCAGATAAAGCCCGCGTGGGGGATTTTGTGGTGGCCATTGGTAACCCGTTTGGCCTGTCGCAAACAGTAACGTCAGGTATTGTTAGTGCGCTGGGACGTTCCGGCCTGAACATTGGTGGTTATGAAGACTTCATTCAAACCGACGCTGCTATCAACCGAGGTAACTCGGGTGGCGCACTGGTTAACCTGCACGGTGAACTGGTCGGTATTAACACCGCAATCTTTGGCCCCAATGGTGGCAACGTGGGTATCGGCTTTGCGATCCCGGCTAACATGATGAAAAGCCTGGTGGATCAGATCGCAGAATTCGGTGAAGTTCGCCGCGGCTTGTTAGGTATTCTGGGTAGCAATGTCGACCAGGGCCTGGCCGAAGCCATGAACTCCGAGGTGAACAAAGGAGCTTTTGTCAGCGAGGTTCAACCTGATTCAGCGGCCGATAAAGGCGGTATTAAAGCTGGTGACATTATCATTGCAGTAAACGACAAAGAGCTTCGTAGCTTTGCCGAACTGCGTGCCAAAATCGCCAGCATGGGCGCTGGTGCTGAGGTCGAGCTTACGGTTGTGCGTAAAGGCGAGAAGCTGACGCTGGATGTTATCCTGGATGACGCAACCCAAAACGAAGTGGTTGCTGAGCAAATCCACCCGGCTCTGCAAGGCGCAACACTGATTAACGGTGAAGATGCCGACGGTAACGCAGGCGTACTGGTTAGCGAGATTGCTGAAGGTTCACCGGCGCTGCGTATTGGCCTGCGTGAAGAAGACGTAGTGTTGCAAGTAGGCCGTCAGCGGGTAACTAACGTGATGGAATTCCGTGACGCCATCGAAAACACCAAAGGTGTTATCGCTATGAACGTCCGTCGTGGTAATGCCTCACTGTACGTAGTTATTCGCCAGTAATTAAGGTTTAGCATTGATGTAAGGCGGCCTCAGTGCCGCCTTTTTTGCGGCTGTTATTTGTGGAATTTGTGTACTGCAAAAAATTTATGTCATACCAGCCAAGATTATCCAGTCATGCCGGCCCAAATCTTTATGTCATCCCGGCCTCCGAGCCGGGATCTCCTTAGTCACCTGGCTACCTGCTGATGTTCTTTTGGGTGAGTAAAACTGTTCAGGAGATCCCGGATATTTTCTTCGAAAATTCCGGGATGACGGGGTAATAGGCCCCGGTTACTTACTGAACGTGTGCCGGTGTAACGGGGTGAGAGGCTCCGGTTATTTAATAAGCGTATACCGGGATGATGGGAAGGTAGGTAATTCTTAGGTGCCTGGAGCGTGCAGAATTCAGGGAATACAGAAGTTGTTTAGCAAAACTTCTTATAACCTTCCTGACGAAAATGTTATGCTTATTATTATTATTAATCTCTCTGGGTTGTGGCAGGCCCAACGTCAAGCAGAATAAGAATTAACGTGGCGAGCAGACAACTCTTTTCATTTATGTTTCGTTCAGTCTTTTTAGGACTGGTAGTGGCTTTGCTGATCCTGTTTTTGGTGCCGGATCTACGCCAAGGGACCGGCTTTGGAACCAGTTGGTTGGCGCAAACGCCCCAAAGTGCCAAGCGTGAAACCTACTACCCGGCCCTGAGTCGTTCTGCCCCGGCGGTAGTCAACATCTACAGCGTGAGTATCGAGAACAATCCCAATTATAACAATCAGGCACGCCAGCGCACCAGTTTGGGCTCCGGCGTCATTATGACTGAGTCTGGTTACATTCTTACCTGCCACCACGTGATTAAAGACGCCAGCAGTATCTTCGTTGCACTGCAGGATAACCGCGTAGCCGAAGCGCAAATTATCGGTTCCGACCAACTTACCGATTTGGCGGTGTTGAAAGTCAATGAAAACAACCTGCATGTCATCCCCCAGTTGGAAGAGCCTGATTTACGCGTAGGTGATGTGGTAATGGCCATTGGGAATCCTTATAACCTTGGTCAAACCATCACGCAGGGCATCGTAAGCCGGGCTGGCAGAACGGGGTTATCCAACAGCTATGTTGATTTTATTCAGACTGATGCCGTTCTCAACCAGGGTAACTCAGGCGGCGCACTGGTCGACAGCAATGGCTACCTGGTAGGCATTACCAACGCCAACTTTCAGGTGCGTGATGAACGTCGCGGCACCTATATCGTCGACGGGATTAATTTTGCGGTTCCCTACGAGCTCGCAGTACGGGTAATGGAGTCCATTATTACTAACGGCAAGGTCACCCGGGGGCAACTTGGCTTCATCGGCGAAGAATTACGCGGCGGTCCGGGTATTGAAGTGAAAGCGGTAGCGGCTAAATCGCCAGCTGCACAGGCCGGATTACGCCCCGGCGATATCATAATGTCTATCGATGGTATTCGTCTGGAGAGCGCCTCTAAAGCGCTGGATATGATTGCGGAAACCCAGCCCGGCACGGTCCTGGAACTGGAAGTCAGTCGTCGTGCGAGCTTATTTACCATGCAGGTAACGGTGGCTGAGCTCCAGCTACAATAGCATTTCGTAAAAAATCACCCCGTTTTTGAATTCGTCATCTATTATTGAAGTAATGGATCTGCAGTTCAGGAACAATCTAAATGGTAGAAGTGATTACCAGGGTAAACTCCAGCCCAAGCCTTAAATACGGGAGCTACACCATCCACTTAGCGGGTAACTTGTTGTTGCTGTTTTTTCGTGGTACCTGGTCGGAAAAATGCGCCGCTGACTATGTTCGCGACGTTTCCCGTTTTCGTCATGAGCAGGATTTACAGTATTTTGCTTCAATAGCCGTTATCAGCGAGTGGCAGTTAGGCACGCCAGAAGCCATCAAGATGGTGTCTAAGGTAATTCAGCGGGGCGCCGAAATGGGGATGGTCGCGCAGTTTTTGCTTGGAGAAGGTAACAACCAGTTATCGATGCATATTGCCCGGCAGAGTGTGGAAAAAGCTTTTCCCGGTGCAATTACCGGTGCTTCGCTGGATGAATTTCTACCCGCCCTTAACAAGCATGCTATACACTTTGATGAACAGCGGGTACGAAATATTCTGGCCGCTAACGGCCGCTGTGATTAGAAAATAGCGCAGGCTATTCGCTTACCCGGGAGACTACTGCGCCCAAACCACCCAGCTTATGTTCGATGGCTTCATAGCCACGATCCAGATGATAAATGCGGCTGATATGAGTTTCCCCTTCGGCAACTAACCCCGCAATAATCAGGCTGGCTGACGCTCGTAAATCGGTAGCCATTACCGGCGCACCTTTCAGTGACGACTCACCTTTACTCACTGCACTGTTAGTTTCCAGCGCAATTTCAGCGCCCATGCGCTGCAACTCAGGCACGTGCATGAAGCGATTTTCGAAGATCGTTTCGGTAATGACACCCGTGCCCGTTGCTACGGCATTTAGTGCCACAAACTGGGCCTGCATGTCGGTCGGGAAGCCAGGATGTGGCGCGGTTTTTACTTTTACCGCTGTTAGTGGAGTGTGACGGCGGTCAAGCTCAATCCAGTCTTTACCGGTAGTAATAACCGCCCCCGCCTGCTGTAGCTTGGATAAAACCGCGTCGAGGGTTTCCGGGGCCGCATTTAAACATTTCACATGCCCCCCCGTAACCGCTGCCGCGACCAGATAGGTCCCGGTTTCAATACGATCAGGTAATACCGCGTAGTCGCAACCATTGAGCGCTTCAACACCATGGATACGAATTTTATCGCTGCCGGCACCGGAGATGCGCGCGCCCATGCTGTTAAGGCAATTCGCCAGGTCGACAATTTCCGGCTCACGGGCGGCATTTTCGATAATGGTTTCACCATCGGCCAGCGCCGCAGCCATCATCAGGTTTTCAGTCGCCCCCACACTCACAATATCCATGAAGATACGAGCGCCTTTTAAGCGGCCATCAACACTGGCACGCACGTAGCCTTCGTCAACGCTGATCACCGCGCCCATTTTCTCTAGGCCTTCCAGATGCAGATTGACTGGTCGCGCACCAATCGCGCAGCCACCGGGCAGGGAAACGTTGGCAGTCCCTAGTCGGGCAAGTAGCGGGCCCAGAACCAGAATCGATGCACGCATGGTGCGCACTAACTCATAAGAAGCGGTATCGCTGGTAAGCTCGGCAGCGTGAAGCAGTACCGTATTGGCTTCCTGCTGTTCTACGCCCACGCCAAGGTCTTTTAACAGCGCCTGGGTGGTGCTGATGTCCTTTAATTGAGGCACGTTGCTGTAACGGCACGGTTGTGCGGTTAGCAAACTGGTCATGAGTAATGGCAAGGCGGCATTTTTAGCGCCTGAAATAACCACTTCGCCATTCAACGGCGGACTTTTTTTAATAATGAGTTTATCCACTGGTGAATCCTGCGTGGGTTATTGCGGCATATTAAACTGACGCTCGCGCTGCCAGTCTTTCTCAGTAAAAGTTTTAATGGAGACGGCATGCATTGAACCGTCGGCAATGAGTGCATTCAATGGGGCGTATACGGCTTGCTGACGTTTGACGCGACTCATTTCTGCAAAGGCATCGCTTACTGCAATCACGGTAAAATGAGAACCGTCACCTTTAACATGTACTTCGGCTAAGTCGAGTTTTTCTTTCAGTAAGCTTTCAATATCTTTAATGTCCATGACTCTCCGGCAGTATCTATAGTTTTTACCCGACCGGCAATACGTCGTCGAGTTCGCTGATTTTTGCCAATTTAAGCATTTTTTCCGGCAGGTTGCACAAAGTAATTTTGACCCCTTGTGCTTTTCCCTCACGAATGGCGTTAAGGGTCCACGCCAGGCCAGCGCTATCGACTCGCTGAACATCCTGAAAGTCTAGTTCGCAGTGTTTAGCAGCGCGCAAGCGCTGCTGGTCACTATTGCTCAGCGACGACCACCACTCCTGACTCAGGGTCTGGCTGTCTAAAGCGCCATTGAGTTTGATGGTTTGTTTGTCGGTCACTATTCACTGGCCTCACGGGTGCTGCCGTCCAGAGATTTCAGCTCGATAGGCTTGGCAATACGCTCACGCATAAGCTCAATGACTTTTTCGATGCCTTCGGTGCGCATAACCGGCTCATATTGCTTAATTTCGTTCTGCAACATGCTGATGCCCTCGGCAACCATGTCGTAGGCCTTCCACTCTTTATCTTTTTTCCGCACTTTGAAAGCCACTTTGATATCCGGGCGTTGGCCATCGCGGATAAGCGCGCGTACGGTTACCGTTTTATCACCATCAAAATCCTGCGGTGGCGAAAACAGCACTTCCTGATCATCGTAATAGCTCAGTGCATCGGCATAACTGGTTACCAGATACTGACGAAACACCCGAATATATTCGATTAACGTTTCGCGGTCGGTTTTCTTCATATCGAAATATTTGCCCAGCACTTTAAACGCACTGTACTGGTAATCGATATAAGGCAGCAGTTCCTGATCCATAATGTCACGAAGAATTTCCGGATTTGCGGCAATTTCCTGCTTTGATGACTTAATACGCTCAAAGGTACGGTTACCCACCTGTTCCACCATTTTATAGGGGTCCTGGCTATTGACCTCGGGCAAGGCATCCTGGGCACTCACTGGCGCTACCACCATAAGCACTAAGGTAAAAAATGCGGCTAATTTTGCTTTCAACTTCTCTCTCCTAACCTGACAACGCAAGACTTATTAATAAAGACCGGCTTGTTGTCACTATTCTTCACTATTGCGGCTGAACAGGAACTGACCAATCAGTTCTTCCAGCACTAACGCTGAACTGGTGTCCTCGATATAGTCACCTTCAGCCAGGTTCTCAACCCCATCAATGGTAAAACCGGGTTCAAAACCAACATATTGTTCACCGAGTAATCCCGAGGTCAGAATTGACGCTGAACTGGTTTCCGGAAACTCGTTGTATTCACTCTGGATAGTTAACTCAACAACCGGGCTGTAGTCATCCTTATCCAGTTTGATGGCATTCACCCGCCCAATGGTAACGCCGCCCACTTTAACCGGTGAACGCACTTTCAACCCACCAATGTTTTCAAACTTGGCATACAGGGTGTAGGTATCACCATCAGTGATCACCGTTTGATTAGCGACTTTTAACGCCAGCAGTAACAAGGCGGCAACTGTCATTAAGACAAAAACACCTACCATTAATTCCGTTTTATAACGATTCATCGTACCCAGCCCCCTTTATTCAATACCAAACATCAGGGCGGTGAGCACGAAGTCCAACCCTAATACTGCCAATGACGAAAACACCACGGTTTGTGTGGTGGCCTGACTGATACCTTCCGAGGTTGGTATCGAATCATATCCTTTAAATATGGCAATCCAGGTCACAACCAGGGCAAAGACGAGGCTTTTTATGACCCCATTTATGACATCTTTGTCCCAATCGACGGTTGCCTGCATAATTGACCAGTAACTGCCGGCATCTACGCCCAGCCAGTCAACGCCAACCAAATGGCCGCCAAGTATGCCTACTGCAGAGAAAATCAGCGCCAGCATAGGCATGGCTATGATGCCAGCCCAAAAACGGGGGGCCACTACCCGGCGCAGCGGATCAACCGCCATCATTTCCAAACTGCTTAATTGCTCAGTAGCCTTCATCAGGCCAATTTCAGCGGTTAACGCTGAACCGGCGCGACCGGCAAATAACAATGCTGTTACCACAGGGCCCAGTTCACGAAGCAGCGAAAGGGCAACCATTGGACCCAGGCTGCCTTCTGCACCGTAGTCGGTGAGAATGGTATAACCCTGTAACGCCATGACCATGCCAATAAACAGGCCTGATACAATTATAATTGCCAGCGACTGCACGCCCACTACATATAACTGACGAATAGTCAGCGGAATATTTTTCAGACTTGGCGCTGCAAATAGCGCCCCGAATAACATGAGTCCTGCGCGACCCGTGGCGGCTAACCGTTCCAGAGTGTGGCGACCGGTTTGTTGTATCCAGTTCAATCGCTTTCTCCTAAAAATGCTGCGCGCAAATCGTCTGCCGGATAATGAAACGGCACCGGTCCATCAGCCTTACCCTGCAGAAACTGCTGTACCAGTTCAGAATCACTGCCTTTAATTTGCTCGGCCGACCCTTCGCCAATCACCCGCTGGTCGGCGAGAATATAGATATAATCAGCAATGGTCAGTACCTCGGTCACATCATGGGTAACCACGATACTCGTGAGGTTGAGCGCGTCGTTGAGCTCACGAATAAGCTTCACCAGCACCCCCATGGAAATCGGATCCTGACCAGCAAAGGGCTCATCGTACATAATAAGCTCCGGATCCAACGCGATTGCCCTGGCCAGGGCCGCCCGCCGGGCCATACCACCGGATAATTCACTGGGCATCATTTGTGCCGCACCGCGCAGGCCTACCGCCTGCAATTTCAGCGCAACGATGGTAGCAATGATAGATTCAGATAAGCTGGTGTGCTCTCGCAGTGGAAACGCAACATTATCGAACACGGACATATCGGTGAACAACGCACCGCTTTGAAAGAGCATGCTCATGCGGCGACGATTTTGATAAAGCGTTTTGCGACCCATTGCCGGGATCGATTGACCGTCGAAGGTAATGTCACCGCTGTCGGGAATCAGTTGCCCGCCAATCAGCCTGAGCAACGTCGTTTTACCTATTCCGCTGGGGCCCATCACGGCAGTAATTTTGCCTTTTGGCACGCGCAGGGATATGCCGTCATAAATAACGCGCTCCCCACGGGAAAAGGTCATATTTTTTACGTCGACTAGATAGTCCATGTTACTTTGCATTTCCTGTGCAGGCCTAAGCCCTGGAAGCCCGGTGAAACCACCCGGCTACGGTTTATTTTTACCGCGTTCATTGTATGACGGTTTGCGTATTCTGCCTAAACCGAAAAAGTTACAATTTATATCACGAACGCTATTGCAGGATACAGCCTGCCAGCCAAGTATATTAGATTTATATTATCCGCTAATTATGACCGAATTTCCGTTTTAATTAACGAATAGCATTGTTCTATGGGGTAGAATAAACCCTGAATCTTCGCTGAAGCGGCTATTGCTTACTGTGCGGCGGATTCTACCATAGTATAAGTTAATTACATACATTCAT
>OJDQ01000640.1_pt1 | contig 13374 bp, 14 predicted proteins | sample 1592851 | NCBI WGS metagenome assembly OJDQ01 (sample SAMN05416774, study PRJEB24817) | seawater metagenome | isolation source: Sea water | place: Canada:Atlantic | collected 2013-07 | reverse complement strand
ACACTACTTAATGAGTGCCCACACAGATTGTCTTGTTATAAATTGTTAAAGAACAGTGCGAAACTCTTGATATCGTTATGATATTCTTGGCCTTCGCGGCTTCAGTTTTTATTGCTAACCCCTGAAGCGGGATGCGTATATTACGCTCTTTGTTTTCAGTGTCAACAACTTTTTGAAATTTAATTTCGAAGGTTGTCACTCAAAACCACTTCAACTTTGTTTATTCAACCTCGTTGAAGTGAGGCGCGCATTCTACGCTGATGGCTTCCAGTGTCAATGCATTTTTTGATTTTTTTCAAACTCTGCATTTGGCTGTAAGCCGCTTCCAATAAGGCTTATCGCAATATTGTTGGGTTGGCGTTTAAGTGCGTTCCCCGTTGAAGTGGGGCGCATTATAGAGAGTTAAGACTACACGTCAACGCTTATTTTAAAAAAACTGTCATAATTGATTTGTTCGCTCATTAATAACGCTATTTGCTAGTTTTATGCGCTATTTCCAGTATCCGAGCTTCTTGCGTAACTGAAATTTACGCCATATTCCTGGCTTATGAGGCTTTAGTTTCCCTTTAAAGTTTAAGATGAAATCATCAATGGCATCTAATACCCGTTCGCAGTTGTGTCCGTCCCTGTATTTTTCGTGGTATTCGACATAGGTATTAATCGATTCCATTAATTCAGGTGGCCTGGTTAATGCTGTATCTAATGCCCGTTCTATTTCCTTTGTACTAGTCACATCCAGTAAATGTGGGCCAGGGTTAGTATTGCGGTATGTGACGACCGGCTTATCCTGCATCATAAATTCAAGAATGATTGATGAGCTATCACATAACAACACGCTTGCCTCATTCACAGTTTCTAAATCCACGTTATGCAGATATCTAACATTATCCAGCGACGCTGCTAATTGTTTGTATCGTTCAACGACTTCAGTTCCATGTAACTTTGGGTGAAACGTTAGTACCCAATTCCAGTCACGCTCTTTCGCTAAGCTTTCTATTGTTGTGTACACTGCCTCTGCTGAACTAATCCCTTTAGTAAAGGTTGTGCCATATAAAATAGTGGGAGGGTTGGTTGCCGGTGGTTGTTTACCGTTTATATAGGAATCCACTTTACACCAGCCGGTTTCATAAGCTTTAAAGCTGCCATGCTTTTGCTCCAGTAGTTTATAAGGTTCGGTACTGCTCGGCCCTTGTGTACAAATTAAGTCGAACCAACCCCGGATACGAAAGTGTGAATCTTCCTGATAGGTCTTTTCACCGCGCTTACCAATAAAGTAGCCATGGAACACCCCTACTTTTATACCAGGAATAAAATGATAGATGTAATTGCCAGGAGTTAGCGTTGCATCGGGGTTATACGCTACAAGCTCCTCAACCGTGTTCAGCTTTTTTTCATCCGGATGCAATAGATCTTCACAACCCGCCTCTAAGTACCATGCGACTTCACCCCCACGCTTTACAATCTCAGTTTGGACTGGTCTCAGTATTGAATAAGCATAAGGTAATGCCGCAAATAGTACGTAGCGCTTTGACATGAACTCTCCATAATAATGACATAGGTTGGATACGGTATTGTATCAGTATTCCTTTATATCGCGTTTCAATCTGACCACAGATCATTAAGAATGTTCGTAACAGACTTTGCCGGTCGGATATTAACGCAGTTAATGTTTATAATAGAGCTCCTACCCTAAAACACACCAATTCAAAGAGAAACATATGCAACAAACTATTAGTAGTTTTAAAGGAATAACCCCCGATATTAATCAAGGCGTCTATATTGCCGATTCAGCCCGTCTGGTTGGCCAGATTGAAGTGGGCGATGACAGCAGTATCTGGCATATGGTCGCGGCAAGAGGTGATGTTAACTATATAAAGGTAGGTGCGCGCAGCAATATCCAGGACGGTACTATCTTACACGTTACCCGTAAGTCCGCCGGTAACCCTGACGGCAACCCTCTGATCATTGGTGATGATGTGACCGTTGGTCACAAATGCATGTTGCATGGCTGCGTACTGGGCAACCGTATTCTGGTTGGCATGGGTGCCATCGTTATGGACGGTGCAGTGGTTGAGGATGATGTCTTTATTGGTGCCGGTACCTTAGTGCCCCCCAATAAGCGCCTGGAAAGCGGTTACCTGTACGTCGGAAACCCAATGGTACAGAAACGACCGTTAAAAGAAGCTGAAATCGCTTTCTTAAAACAGTCGGCTATTAATTATGTCGAGTTAAAAAACGAATACCTCGCAGAGGGATAACTTCAGCTAGCAATTACGCAGGTATTCAATCACGTTAGCCGTGGCCGGCTGTTTGCCGGTCCAGATATAAAATGCCGCGGCGGCTTGCTCCACCAGCATACCCAAACCATCAAGTTGCTGCCCAGCGCCAAGTTTTTGTGCGTGAGCCATAAATACAGTGGCCCCATTGTCCTTTGCGTATACCATGTCATAGGCCAGCTTGCAGGTAGCTAACAGAGAGTCCGGTACATCGGGCAGATTGCCAGACAGGCTGGCAGAAGTAGAGTTAATCACAACATCATAATGCGCAGCCAGCTGTTGCTGACTCACCGCTTCAACCTTAGGGTTATTAGCATCATCGGCAATATCCTGAGCCTTTGCTATGGTTCTGTTAAGGATATGCAGTTGCTCAATTCCCGCATTAACCAATGGATGAATCACTCCCCGGGCAGCGCCACCAGCGCCTAATAATAAAACTGTCGTCCCCTTGAGGTTAAGTCCGTTGTTGGTCAGGTCGGCCACCAACCCAATGCCGTCGGTATTATAGGCACATAACTCACCATCACTATTCAGCATCAGGGTGTTCGCCGCTTTGGCCATTTTAACCGCGTCGTCTTTATGCATGGCCATACCAAAGGCCCTTTCCTTGAAAGGTACCGTTACATTACAGCCCACGGTTTGTGGCGCAGCAAAAAAGTGGGTAATGGTCGTTTCAAAGTCATCCAGGGGCGCTTCTATTTTCTCGTAGTTGATCTCTTCGGCGCAGGATTTTGCGAACATTTCATGAATGGTTGGTGATAAACTCTGAGCAATTGGATTTCCAAACACGGCAAACTTTTTCATGGGATTATTATCGAAACTGGGTATGGGAAAGAAAACTTCGGATAACAATACTGGTGTTACTACCCCCTATCAAGCAATAGGTGGAGAAAATACCGTCAGGCAGTTGGCCAATCGTTTTTATGACATTATGGAAAACGACCCTATGGCGGCGGAGCTTTTAGCGATTCACCCGCAACCGCTGGACCGGATCCGCCATGTGTTTTTTCTGTATCTGACAATGTGGCTTGGCGGTCCAAACCAGTATGAGCAGGAACGAGGGCATCCGCGGCTAAGAGCCAGACATCTGCCTTACACGGTAACACCTACACTAAAAGCTCAATGGATGTATTGCATGCGTAAAGCTATGTATGAATGTGTTAACGACATGAATGTGGCAGACCAGCTGTTACGAGCTCTCGATCAACTGGCTGATCATATGGTCAATCGTAAAGATGAAGCCGTTTAATCCCCCACAAAAAAGGCCCTCCAATGAAGGGCCAATAGGCAGTGCAAAAACACAAGGTGAAACTGATAAAACGACTAGTTAGAACTTGTAACCGGCAGAGATAGTGAATACATAAGGGTCAATATCCACGTCTACGCTGCCTTTTACGTCAGCAACGGTAAATTCTGCGGTGGTGTCGATTTTGATGTAACGAGCAGAAGCGTTGATAGACCAGTTATCATCAATCTCATAATCAAAGCCAACCTGAGCCGCTAAGCCAAAAGAGTTGTCTAAATCCAGATCGGTAAACGTTTGATCTTCACGAGCGCCGGTAAATTCTTCGTCGAAGAAAATGGTGTAGTTTACGCCAACGCCAACATAGGGAGTGAAGGCACTGTTGGTATCGAAGAAGTAGATAGCACTAACAGTGGGCGGTAAGTGAGTTACCTCAGCCAGTTTACCGTCGCCTAAACCCAGGCCGTTGTCGGCAGTATCAATAAGGGTAACGTCATGTGTAAAAGGCGTAGCGGCAAGTACTTCAAGGCCCCAGTTAGAGTCGAGCATATAGACCAGGTTCAGGCCCAGCTGTGTGTTAGAGTCAACCTCTACACCCATACCTACATTGCCACCCAGGGCATCTACATTAACGTTGCTTGAATCGTCGTTTGGTGTAACGGAAGTTAAACCAGCACGAACAATGATATCGCCGGCTTCATAGGCAAATGCTGAAGGCGCAGAAACTAGTGCGGCTAGAACTAGTGTAGCTAAAGCTGATTTTTTCATTGTATATTTTCTCATTCGTTTAAGTTGATGGAGGCTAATGTACGCCTCCTGACAAATAAAAATTTGATCTAAAACAAGTTTGAAAATACGTTTAAAAATCTGCGAATTAAGGTTGATCTACGTCAAAAAATCCCGGTGCAAGGACTCGCTTTTACCACTCAATAGGCGTAAGCCAGTCCTGCAATTTTGCTTCCGGAGAGCCCGCCGGTGCGGCAAAGCCATATTCCCAGCGAGCCAGGGGTGGCATAGACATCAGGATAGACTCCGTACGCCCACCGGTTTGTAAACCGAATAACGTCCCCCGGTCGTAAACTAGATTAAACTCCACGTACCGACCGCGGCGATAGAGCTGGAACTGACGCTCGCGCTCACCATAAGTGGTATTTTTGCGGCGCTCTATAATTGGTACATAGGCATCAAGATACCCATTACCCACGGCTTGAATGTACGCGAAACACTGTTCGAAATCCCATTGATTGAGGTCATCAAAGAACAGGCCGCCCACGCCACGGGTTTCATTACGGTGTTTGAGGTAAAAATAATCATCGCACCACGCTTTGTGTTCTGCATAAACGTTGTCGCCAAAGGGCTTACAAATTTTCTTGGCGGTGTTATGCCAGTGCTGAACATCCTCTTTAAAAGGATAAAACGGGGTTAAGTCAAAACCACCACCAAACCACCAGATTGGCGTTTCGCCCTCTTTCTCAGCAATGAAAAAGCGAACATTGGCATGGGAAGTCGGAATGTAAGGATTGTGAGGATGAATAACCAGTGAGACACCCATTGCCTGAAAGCTACGGCCCGCCAGTTCGGGCCGCGAAGCAGTGGCCGATGCAGGCATTTGCGTACCATGCACATGAGAAAAATTAACGCCCCCCTGCTCTATTACCGCCCCATTCTTAATTACCCGGGAGCGGCCACCGCCACCTTCTTCACGTTTCCAGGCGTCCTCAACAAAGTGACCTTTGCCATCAGCCAGTTCCAGGGTGTGACAAATGCTGTCCTGTAAAGCCAGTAAAAACGCTTTCACCGATTCAATGGCCTGCGGCGTGTCCTTTAAGGGGGTAATACTCATGATTAATTCCGAATGGTGGTACCGGTTAAGGCATCTTTAATGGTAGAAGGCTGAGCGGCGCCGCCCACGACACCCGAAACATAGTGCACGCTGTTGGCAAAGTAGCTTCTGGCTTCTTCGGTGGTTCTTGCCGGCTCTTGCCCGGTCAGGTTAGCACTGGTAGACACAATCGGGCGGCCGAGTTTGTTACACAGTTCCCGGGCACCTGCGTGGTTGGTTACCCGCACAGCGATAGCGTCATGCTCGCCGGTCAGCCATTTTGGTGCCGTAGCCGACTTAGGTAACAGCCAGGTAACCGGGCCCGGCCAGCAGGAGAAAATACTAAAACGTTTGTCCTGGGGAATAGCGTTGTCGTCGACATAAGGTAAAAGCTGAGAATAGTTGGCCGCAAGCAGAATAAGTCCTTTCTCCACGGGCCGCTGTTTTAATGCCAGTAATGACATAACCGCGGCTTCGTTGTCGGGATCGCAGCCTATGCCCATCACCGCTTCGGTGGGGTATACCATAAGCTGGCCACTTTCAAACGCTGCTATATCAGCATCCTGATGAACTGATTCAACGCCCATTTGTTACCTCTTATTCTGTTTCTTCGCTTGCTGCTTCTTTATAGCCACACAGTGGCTGCGGGCACACTAAACTGCCCTTTTTCTCGACCAGTATAGCCCATCCGCAATCGGGACAGGTTTTCTCAACCGGCGCGAAATTTACCACATAACGGCATTCAGGATAACGATTGCACGCAAAAAAGCGCTTACCGTATTTATTTGTGCGATCTAACAGGTGCCCTTTATGGCACTTTGGACAGGTAACGGAGGTATCGGTTTGAGGTTTGGCGTTTTCGATGTGATGGCAGGCCGGAAAATTGGTGCACCCAATAAACATACCGTAACGGCCTTTTTTAATGGCCATTGACGACCCGCATTCCGGGCAATGACTGTCTTCAATAACCTTCAGAGTAGTGGTTTGATTATCGTGTAACGGCTTAGCGTAGTGGCAATCAGGATAGCCACTACAGCCGATAAACGGGCCCGATTTACTGTTTCTGATGCGCAGCTCTTTACCACAGTCCGGGCACGGCCCGTATTGATGCTCTAAAGCGTGCTCATGCGCTTCGAACAGTGAATGATCAATCTTCGACACAGCCCTACACTTCGTAATCTACAAGATTAATGAAGTATACCGTCATGCTCTTCGAATAACAGATCTTCCATCTGTGCGTAGGCATTTTCTTTGCCTGGCACATTAAACAACACCATCAGGACTACCCACTTAAGATCTTCCAGACAGAATTCCGGCGAATCTATCTCCATGACTCTGTCGATGACCATTTCACGGGTGCTGGCATCCAACACGCCAACCTGTTCAAGGAACAATAAAAATCCCTGACATTCAACATCCAGGCGCATTTGTTCCTGTTGCGTATAAATACGGCTCAGGCTGCTGGAGATGCCTTTACAGAAGTAGGGGTTAATATCAGTTTCTTGCAGCGCGGCGAGTTTTTCCAACCAGGCTAGCGCTTTGTATATCTCATCGTGATGAAATCCTGCGCGGACCAATTCTTCGGTTAACTCATCCTGATCGACGCGAATTTCGGTTTCACTATGGATGAAGTTTTCGAAGAGATACATGAGGATATCGAACATAGCATTTTCCCCCTCAATTTGAAGCAATCACTAAACGGTGATTACCTAACCTCGCAAACTCTATTGTAGTGGTCTGGTCTTTTTTCAAGTCTCAAGACCAGTTTTGCGTACGGTATCGATGCAAAAAACACAGCATCTAAGTTCAACTTATCTAAAAATACGGATAATGCCAAGCTTTGGGTCGACTTTTTTTCGATTACGTCGAGCAATAAGCGGCAAGCCTCTGAGACACATAAGAAATAAGCCACACGCCCGAACACACCCTGTGAACGTATTTTAACCACGAATGTAACCACCTGGCACCGCCACAACCATTCCTTGTAACTCCAGCTCCACCAGCTTGGGCATCAAACGATTCACCGAAAGCCCGGTTTTCTCAACCAGATAGTCTATATCTATCGGCTCGCCGGCAAATTCATTGAGTAATGGATCGCTGTGGCCTTCGTTTGGATGAAGACTCTTTTGCTGCTGATTAACTACAGGCAACCAGCCCAACTCTTCAAATATATCCTCTGTTCGGGTTACCAGTCGTGCACCTTGCTGGATAAGGTAATGGGGCCCTTCACTCAGTGGGTTATTTATATTGCCCGGCGTGGCAAACACCTCTATACCCATATCAGCAGCCAGATTGGCCGTGATCATCGAGCCGCTTTTTATGCGAGCTTCAATAAGCAGCACACCACTCGACAAAGCCGCAATCAAACGATTACGCCGGGGAAAATGATAAGGTTTCACTTGCTCCCAGGGCGGAAACTCAGACACTAAACAGCCCCCCTGCTCAACAATGGCGGACGCTAGCGCCAGATGACTACGAGGGTAAATATTATCGAGGCCACCCCCGAGTATCGCCACGGTGCTACCAGGCGTAGGATAAGCGCCCTGATGCGCTGCGCCATCAATTCCCAGCGCCAGCCCACTGGTTACCGTAATACCGCCTTCGCCCAGCTCCTGAGCCATTCGACGAGCAGTGTTTAACCCGTGAATTGTTGCTTTGCGACTTCCCACAATGGCCACTTGCGATGCCTGCAATAAGCCGGGGCTGCCGCGGCAAAATAACACCAGCGGGGGTGAGTCCAGTTGCTTTAAACGTGCCGGGAAGATTGAATCGGTGATGGCAATAATTTGATTGGGCGGCTCAGCACTCAGCCAACGATTGACGTTTTCAACCTCCTCACTTTCAGAGGTTATCAGGGTGACTTCTTCTGATTTGAGACCACACCGCAAAAGTTCATCGGCGGGCAGTTTAAAGAGCTGCTCAACGGTTAAACCGAAATGTTCCAGCAGTGCCAGCCAGAACGCCGGCGACCGTTTTTTAATGACACTCAGGCGCAGCCAGCAGTTGGTAAGTTGTGATAGTTGATTTTGCATTAACACTCCCGTTCTCAGCACTGAGACGGGAGTGTCAGTACTGATTATGGCTGGGCGACAATGTTGCCGGTTCGAACCATGTCACTGGCCCGGGTTATAATGCCGTAACTGGCATTGGTAAAAGTGCTGAATATAACCAGTTCACCCACTTTTAATGCAGGCTGATGTACGGTACTGCCATCATCAAACACACTTACAACCACTTTACTTTCCGTGGAATACTTGGGCTCCTCACCATCGATGATAATTGGGCCCTGCTGATAAATACCCATTACGGTGCCAGGCTCAATTTCGTCTTCGCCCAGGTCTACAATGACTACATCGTATTTGCCGAGTAACTGGTACTGATGCAGGTTGCCCACAATGAACGCCCGCTGCGATTCATCGGCTGCTTTTAAGGTCATATCGCCGGCCGTCTTAGGCTCACCGTACAGCAATTTGTCACCACGCTTGGCTTCAGAGTTTGAGCCGGCAATTTTCACCAGCCACTCTCCTTCGGCACGGTCTTCAACCATGCTTGCATCGGCAATATGGTGAATCTGTACGCCCAACTCGTTACCATCGAGGTCTTCAATTGTAGATTGCTTGCGGATCACGCGATACTGATCTCTTGAACGGCCGCTGCGTCGACTCATTACGAGGTCTTCATTAACAAACCGTATCGACGCATTTTTATCGCCCAGTAAATGCGGCAGGATTTCGTACTTACCGGAATCAAGGATTTCGTGGTGCTGGATGTAAGGCTCGATAACTGACCAGGGTAATAAGCTAATCGGCTCGCCCTGTTTAACCTTACGGTTAGCATTGGGGGAGAGCGTGACCTGAGTCTTTTGCCTGACCATCTCCAGAACCGGCTCGCCGTCAACGATCCTGAGAATCAGCACGTCCCCCGGGTAAATAAGATGGGGATTCAGAATTTGTGTATTGTTGCGCCACAATTCAGGCCATAACCAGGGCTTATCCAGAAAGATACCGGCGATATCCCACAGCGTATCGTTCTTTTTAACCGTGTAACGGGTTGGAGCATCGGATTTAACTTCCAGAGCCAGAGCACAGCCGGCGCTGACCCATAGCATCACTCCAGCCAGTAACATGGCCCATTTCTTTGCAATTCTTAACATTATATCCCCTCGCCAGTAACGTCTCGCAGCCAGCCCTATGCTTGTATTATTAGATCACAATCCCCAATAATTCAGTATAGAAGCGATTAATACTGCATGAAAACGTGCATTAAGCTAGAATAATGCCTGTTAGGGCAGGATAAATAGCATCATCGGCCTTAGCGTATAATTCTTAATACAGAAAGAGTGTAAATATCGACAGATGGCAATATTAGACGTATTACAATTCCCCGACGAGCGCCTTCGTACAGTGGCTAAGCCTATCGACGAAGTCAACAGCGAAATTAAACAACTCGTCGCCGACATGTTTGCGACCATGCGTGAAGAAAAAGGCATTGGCCTGGCTGCAACGCAGGTTAACAGACACGTGCGCCTGGTAGTCATGGACGTCTCCGAAGAACAGAACGAGCCCCGCGTTTTTATTAATCCGGAAATCGTAAACAAAGAAGGTTCAACCATCAGCGAAGAAGGTTGTTTGTCGGTACCGGGTAACTACGCCAAGGTAGACCGCGCTGAAAAAGTTACGGTAAAAGCCCTCGATGGCGAGGGGGAATCCTATGAGCTGGAAGCCGATGGCCTGTTGGCGATTTGTATTCAGCACGAACTGGATCATCTGGATGGTAAGTTATTTGTTGATTACTTATCGCCTTTGAAGCGCCAACGTATTCGAAAGAAACTCGAGAAAGAAGCCCGTCTGGCCGCGAAAGCCTAAGAGAACAGCCTTGTGACCAAGCCACTGAATATTGTTTTTGCCGGTACGCCGGACTTTGCGGCGACCCATTTAACGGCTTTGCTCAACAGCCAACATAATGTGATTGCGGTTTACACCCAGCCTGACCGCCCTGCCGGTCGCGGCAAAAAGTTAACCCCCAGCGCCACCAAACAGGTGGCCGAAGCACATAATATCCCGGTTTATCAGCCGGCCTCGTTAAAAGGCGAAGCTGCTCAGCAGGAATTGGCGGCGCTCAAACCCGATATTATGATAGTAGTGGCTTATGGCTTGCTGCTGCCCAAAGCCGTGCTGGATATCCCGGAGCGCGGCTGCATAAATGTGCATGGCTCCATTTTGCCTCGCTGGCGAGGGGCTGCTCCCATTCAACGCAGTATTTGGGCTGGCGACGAACAAACCGGTGTCACCATTATGCAAATGGACGAAGGCCTGGATACCGGCGCCATGTTGCATATTGCCAGATTGCCGATTACCGATTCAGATACCAGCGCCACGCTGTATTCCAAACTGGCAGAAATTGGCCCGCAGGCCCTGGTTAACGTACTCGACGATTTTGACTCACTGAATGCCGAACCGCAAAAGGAAGACAGCGCCACCTACGCTAAAAAGCTCAGCAAAGAAGAGGCCTTCCTCAATTGGCAGGATCCGGCCGAGCAACTAAGCCGCAACGTGCGGGCGTTTAATCCCTGGCCGATTTGCTGGAGTCAGGTTAACGGTAAAAACATTAAGGTCTGGCAGGCTTCTGTGAGCGAACTCTCCACAGCTAATAAAGCCCCCGGAACCATTCTGGCCGCCGATAAATCCGGGATCGTGGTAGCCACCAGCGATAAAGCACTTTGCATAGAGCAATTGCAATTGCCGGGTAAAAAACCCATGGCTATTCAGGACGTACTCAACGGCTACCAGGATTGGTTCGCAGTAGGCAGCGTACTGCCTGGTGCGCCAGAGCAATCACAATGAAACTGCCGGCAAGAGTTGATCTTCGCGCCGATACTGCGTGGGTAATTTTTCAGGTACTTGAACAGGGAAAATCTTCCCGCGAGGCGTTGGCCATGGCGCAAGCCAGGCACAACAAACAGGATGCTGCCTGGCTACAGGAAATGGCAATGGGCGTCTTTCGCCATCTGCCTCAGCTACAAATATGGCTGCGCGAGCTTCTCGAACAGCCCCTCAAAGGCAGTAAAAAAATCCTCGAGCATGTCATTTTGCTGGGCTTTTATCAGCAGGCTTACAGTCGCGTATCTGACCATGCGGCCGTCGCCGCAACCGTTAACGCTGCGGAAGTGCTTGGCGGCAAGAGTCTGAAAGGATTAATTAACGCCATACTGAGAAACTTCCAGCGTCAACAGCTTGCCGCTCAGGCCAGCGATAACCCTATAATCCAATCGGGTTTACCCAAATGGCTGTATAAACGTCTGGCTAACGCCTATCCGCAAGAAATAGAGAGTATTGTTAGCGGCATGAATCAGCCTGCGCCTATCTGGCTGAGGGTGAACCAGCAGCAATGTACTCAACACCATTATTGTAATGCCCTGACCGATGCCGGTATTAGCTTCGCGCTGTCAGAGCAGCATCCGGACGCTGTTATCCTGCTCGATCGCACACCTATTACCACTCTGCCAGGCTTTGCAGAAGGCTGGTTTAGCGTGCAGGACGGTGCAGCCCAGTTGGCGGCCCCCCTGCTTGATGCTCAGCCAGGCGAACGTATTCTGGATTGTTGCGCTGCTCCCGGGGGCAAAAGTGCCCATATTCTGGAGCGCTCGACGGCGTTGGCAGAGCTAATTGCTCTGGACAGCGAGGCCTCTCGCCTGGAGCGGATGACAGAAAACTTAAACCGACTGCAGTTGCATGCCAACATAGTGTGCGCTGATGCCGCAGAGGTTGAAAGCTGGTGGGACGGTAAGCCCTTTGATCGTATATTACTGGATGCCCCCTGCTCGGCTACCGGCGTTATTCGCCGCCACCCCGACATTCGCTGGTTACGTAAATCGGCCGATATCGAGGTACTGGAAGCTCTGCAGTATAAAATACTCACCAACCTGTGGCGCACACTGAAAACCGGAGGCACATTGCTCTATGCTACCTGCTCTGTGTTGCCGGTTGAAAACAAAGCACAGATAAGCCGCTTCCTGCAAGAACACAGTGATGCGCAGCTATTGCCCATCCATTCCGGAGAATCCATCGAACAGCCCGGACGGCAAATATTACCCGGCGAGCAACAAATGGATGGTTTCTATTATGCGAGGCTGCTAAAGTCTTAATAACCAAGATTAAAAACACCTTATAACGACGATGAAAATTATCATCCTTGGCGCAGGACAGGTTGGCGGCACACTGGCTGAAAACCTGGTAGGCGAAAAAAACGAAATCACGGTGATCGATTCCGATCCCGTTATTCTGCGTGCGTTGCAGGACCGCCTCGATCTGCAGGTTGTAACCGGTGTGGGCTCCCACCCCGATGTGCTGCGTAAAGCCGGAGCCGAAGACGCCGACATGCTGATTGCTGTAACCAACAGCGATGAAAGTAACATGCTGGCATGTCAGGTGGCTTACAGCCTGTTTAAAACCCCTACCAAAATTGCCCGGGTCCGCTCCGAGCAGTACATCATTTACCAGGAGCAGCTGTACAAGCAGCAGGATATTCCGGTAGATCATATTATTGCCCCGGAACAACTGGTAACCCAGGCCATAAAGCGCCTGATTGACTATCCCGGCGCCCTGCAGGTAGTGGAATTTGCCGAAGGCAAAGCCAGCCTGGTAGCGGTAAAAGCCTATTACGGCGGCCTGTTGGTGGGCCATGCGCTGTCGGCTCTGAAAGAGCATATGCCCAATGTAGAAACCCGTGTAGCGGCTATTTACCGCCGCGGTAAGCCTATCCGGCCACTGGGTACCACCGTCATTGAAGCCGATGACGAAGTATTCTTTATTGCCGCCACCAAGCACATTCGTGCCGTTATGAGTGAGCTGCAAAAGCTGGAGTCCAGCTACAAACGAATTATGATTGCCGGTGGCGGCTTAATTGGAGCAGGCCTGGCAAAACGCCTGGAGCACAATCACAACGTAAAACTGATTGAATACAGCCCGGAGCGAGCGCAGTATTTATCTGCCCATCTGGATAAAACCATTGTCTTTAGTGGCGATGCTTCCGAC
>OJDQ01000632.1_pt1 | contig 13549 bp, 15 predicted proteins | sample 1592851 | NCBI WGS metagenome assembly OJDQ01 (sample SAMN05416774, study PRJEB24817) | seawater metagenome | isolation source: Sea water | place: Canada:Atlantic | collected 2013-07 | reverse complement strand
GAAAAACTGCCCTGCGGGACCATCGAGTACGACGGCCAGGGACGGCTGATCGGCTCCGGCATCACACTGCGAGAAACCCCGCATGCATTTGTCATCAACGATCGGCCCCTTTACACCTGGTGTGCACTGGATGCCTTGATGTTTCCAACCGTTATTGGCGAACGGGCGCAGGTGCAATCGCGTTGCCCGCAGACGAACAACCCGATCAACATGACGATTACGCCACAGAGAGTGGTTTCGCTTGAGCCGGAGGACGCGGTCGTCTCTTTAGTGTCGGTGGCCGCATCGGGAGACATTCGAAGTGCGTTTTGTTGCGATGTCCTTTTCTTTGCCTCTCGACAGGCCGGGGAGGCCTGGGGGCGAGATAAACCAAGCGCGCAGCTGGTGACTGTGCAGGAAGGTTTCGAACTGGGACAGCGGATTGCGCACCTTATGCTCGACAGAGCAAGGCGTTACCAACATGACCTTTAATACCTGAATGTTCGATACCAATCTTGAACGTAGGTCAGCACCCAGGAGCTAGGCCATGTCATTTCCAAAGCGTTCCGTCGCTGCACCCTGTCTGTGCATCAAATCAGGAATTATCTGGACATGCGATTGGTGTATTCCTGTGGTGCCTCACCCGAACAACCGGACATGCACCCATTACACTGGCGATCGACGTGCATCGAATGTTCGCTTCTGTTTAGGTGCTTCTGGTCGCAAAGCGAACATTCAGACGCACCTTATTGCGACCACATTCCTAGCCTCCCACGGCGCTCGGTACAAGCTTGGAAGTTAACCCTGCGGATGAGTCCCCAAGCACCATTTAGCTGCTGAAAAGACATCCAGCCCCGTGAGCACGCGGGGCTGGATGTTGCTACGTTTATCTAATGGTTAATCACAACATTTTCTTCAACTGACCGTAGTCTCCTCCAGTACGCAGTACCAGAGTGATGTCGTTGTCGTTCCGATTTCTGAAGAACCAGCCGTGATTGCCGGTAAAGGCTGCTTCCAACTCGCCCTCGTCTTCAGGCACGCCCCGGCCTTTTTCGTAGGAAATTGACTGACCACTTCCATCACCATGGGTATCGAAGTTGATCGGGCCACCCTCTGATACCCAGGAGAATCGGGCTGTAGCGCCTTCCTCCATAGTAAGTTTGAACTCTGTGCCTTCTCCCGGTGTGAGAACCACGCGCACTTCATCCTGCCACTGCGGTTCCACAACTTCTGGTGCAGGCGCAGGTTCTGGCTCGGCAGGTGCAACCTCTGCTTCAGGTGAGGGAGCTGGCTCCTCAACGGCTTCAGCCACGACAGGCTCTTTGACTTCCGGGGCCTCTCGCTCAGTTGAGGATTGAACAGCAACCATCTGAGCAGCCTCGTCAGCAGCAGCCTCTTCGGCGAGCTGCTCCTTGATTTCGCCCATTTCAGTCAGGCCCAAAAGGCGACCTGCGCCGGTTGGGTCCAGGGCATACTCGGCGGGCATGACCACGGTTACAAGCAGAACCAACGCCACAATTGCCGCAATGATGGTTGATCGAACCAGCTTGGCAGTGCTGGGCAGTTCTTCACGGTTGGGAATATCGGTGTTGTACATAAAAAATCTCCAGAATCAGGCGACGAAGTAACCGGTGAGCTGATAGGCAAAGAGCAGAAAACCTGCACTCATCATGGCCACGTTGGCGGTGTAGGCATGGCGGAAAAATCCGTCGGTTTTTCGCCAGAAGCTGATGACAATCAGGATCATGGCCAGGGCGATCAATTGTCCGATTTCCACGCCCACATTGAAGGCGAGGAGGTTCGGAATCAGGCCGTCCTGTGAGATGTCGTATTCGATGATCTTGGTGGACAGACCAAAGCCATGGAAGAACCCGAAAATCAACGTGGCGGCTTTGGTGTTGGGCTGGAAACCAAACCACCGCTGATAGGCACCGATGTTGTCCAGTGCCTTGTAGACGATGGACAGACCGATAATCGCATCAATGATGTAACTATTGATGCCCACGTTGAAGTAAACCCCCAGCAGCATCGTGGTGGAATGCCCCAAGGCAAACAGGCTCACGTAGATCGCGATGTGCTTCATCTGGTAGAGGAAGAAAATGACACCCAGCAGGAACAGCAGGTGGTCATATCCGGTGACCATGTGTTTGGCCCCCAGATAGATGAACGAAATAAGGTTTATCCCGGTAATTTCCTGGATGTACCCCTTGTCGCCCTGGGCGACGGCATGAGCGAGTACATCGGTACTCAGACCCAGCAAGCCCAAAGTTAGAAATATCCAGAGTAGACGATTGCCTGTGCCCGTTGAGGACACACCACGGCATCGGCTAGGCAAGCTTGACAACATAAAGACTCCAATCGAATTTGTTTTCTCGGGCCGCGTAAGCGGCAAGAATCAAGTGGAAAGGGAGGCTTTTGGAGGGCGTTCAAGCCGATAACGCAAACTGCGGGGAGAACCTCCGGCAAAGGGTACGGGCTGCCGGAGAACGGTCAGGCTTTGGGAAACAAACGGAACCCTGAGGTGGTCCACGGTCTCGTGGGTATGATTGCCAGCATCATGATGCATTGATGATGTCTCTGGCTCTTTGTCAAAATCGTGGGTGTGTCCATGCGCACCATGATTGGCTGGATGGCCGTCAGACTGCGATTCCCACTCGCCTGCCAAGTTGGCCACACCGTGAGAGAATGACTCGCCAATCACCGACAGTGACAGGCCCGCCAATGCCAAGAGCATGACGAGCGTCGGAAGCAGTTTTCTCTGGTGAATGGCCGAAATCATCAATCTAATGCGTCGAGTCTGTGGTTGGATTTCAACGAAAACAGAGGATACCATCCCCCCATGGGGGATAGGAATTAAACATGGTAAATGATCACACGCATCAATCTCACCCGAACATTATCAAACGTCTTAAGCGGGCTAACGGCCATCTGGAAAGCGTGATTGGCATGATTGATCAGGGAAAACCCTGCCTGGAACTGGCCCAGCAACTTCACGCCGTGGAAAAGGCCATTCAACAGGCCAAACGCGTGCTAGTACAGGACCACATTGAGCATTGCCTCGACGATGCTATCGGGCCGCTGGAGCCAGACCAGCAGCGGCGTGTCGATGAATTCAAGGCAATTGCCCGGTATCTCTGACCTGATTGCTTTTCAACCTGCGCTCTCCCCGTTAATCACACCGGAGAGGCTCCACCGTCACGTGAACCAGGGACTGGCAGTGTGCCTGAATGCGCTCCTTATAGACTGTAGGCGACTCGGGCTGATGCGAGACCACTGAGACAATAGCCGCATGAATGTTTGGGCCTATCGCCCACACATGCAGATCACTGACTTTGGCATCGTCGTCTTCGACGGCCTGTTTAACAGCTTCCTCCATGTCCTGATGTTGCTCGTCGAGGAGGACCTTTGAGGTGTCTTTCAGCAGATGCCAGGACCAACGGGTTACCAGAATCGCACCGATAATCCCCATCATCGGGTCCATCCAGTTCCACCCGGCATATTTACCCGCCAGAAGAGCAACAATAGCAAGGACTGACGTCAGCGCATCCGCAAGTACATGCAGGTAAGCGGCCCGGCGGTTGTGGTCATGGTGATGATGGTGGTGACCGTGATCATGGCCGTGACTGTGACCATGATCATGGCCTGCATCCCCCAGTATCCAAGCTGACACCCCGTTGACCACCAGGCCAATTATGGCCACAAAAATAGCCCCATCGAAAGAAATGGCGACGGGCTGGATAAAACGCCCCACGCTCTCGATGACCATGTAGAGCGCAAAGGCAGCCAGCAGGATTGCACCGGTAAAGCCACCCAGCGCGTTGACCTTTCCTGTTCCGAAAGAGAAACGGTCGTTGCCCGCGTTTTTCCTGGCATACGCGTAGGCGAAGGCCGCAATGCCCAGAGCCACTGCGTGGGACCCCATATGCAGGCCATCGGCCAGCAACGCCATGGAGCCATAAACGATTCCGGCCAGAATTTCCCAGACCATCATCGCCAGTGTCAGGCCCACCACGATGAGTGTGCGGGTTTCGCCAGAGCGCTTCTGATCCTGACCAAACACGTGATTATGTTGCCAATGGTCGAGTCGTTCATGGTGCATAACAGTGTTCCCGGCAAGACTGATGGTTGGTAGACCTGTAGGCAAAATCTCACTTTTGACCTATCCCCCCTGGGGGGATAGCATGGAATGCTACTGGAGTCAGATTTCTACCACAACCTTTCTGCTTCTTATGCTGTCACTGGTGAAGCCATGCTTGAGATTCTGAAGCACCGAACCTATCGCCATTTGTTTCTGGCCCAGGTCGTTGCATTGCTGGGTACGGGGCTGGCTACGGTGGCCTTGAGTCTGCTGGCATTCGATCTGGCCGGAGACGAGGCGGGACAGGTGCTCGGCACCGCCATGGCTATCAAGATGGTCGCTTATGTCTTGCTAGCCCCCCTGGCATCAGCTCTGGCGGAGAACATACCCCGTCGTGCTCTGCTGGTCTCTCTGGATGTGATTCGAGCGGCGACGGCGCTGGCTTTGCCTTTCGTCACCGAAGTGTGGGAAGTGTACGTGCTAATCGCGGTCCTTCAGTCCGCCTCGGCGGCCTTTACACCAACCTTCCAGTCTACGATTCCGGAGACTCTTCCAAATGAAGACGATTACACCAAGGCGCTGTCGCTTTCCCGATTGGCTTACGATCTGGAAAACCTCATCAGCCCTGCGCTCGCGGCGTTGATTCTGCTTGCCACCAGCTGGCAGGCATTGTTCTCGGGCACGGTAATCGGTTTTATCGCATCAGCCTTGCTGGTGGTGTCCGTTGCTTTGCCCTCCGGGGCCAAATCAGAAAAACGTCGCGGCGTTTATGATCGCGCACGGGCCGGATTCAGAATTTTCATGGCAACTCCTCGCCTGCGCGGGGTGATGTCACTGAACCTAGTTGTCAGTCTTGCGGGAGCCATGGTGATCGTGAATACGGTTGTCCTGGTGCAGGGACAATTCGGCCTTACCGACCAGCATACGGCTATGGCTTTTGCCGCGTTTGGTGGCGGTTCCATGTTGGCGGCATTGGCGTTGCCAGCTTTATTGAAACGCTGGCAGGACCGGCAAGTCATGCTCACAGGAGGTGGGATTCTGGTTGCCGGGTTGGTTCTTGCGCTGCCGGTAGGCTCTCTGGAATGGCTGTTACCCGTTTGGGCATGGCTAGGCGTTGGTTTTTCCACCGTTCAAACGCCCATAGGCAGGGTCCTTACGCGGTCGTCGCATGCTGAAGATAGGCCAGCTCTGTTCGCTGCCCAGTTCTCTTTATCGCATGCCGGATGGCTGATCGCGTATCCATTAGCTGGTTGGCTGGGCTCTTCTGCGGGAATGACCATCACTCTATTGATACTTCTGGGGTTTGCTCTCGGCGGGCTGATCCTTGCCGTGAAGTTATGGCCATCTGTTGATCCGTCAGAACGTTCGCACCACCACGACGATCTTCCAAGTGACCACCCTCATATCGCAAGTGATTTCAACTCCAGTGTCCACAGTCACAACTACGTCATTGATAGCTTGCATCCCAAATGGCCAGATTGAGTTTTGCAGTCACCGCTTAGAAAACTTCAATGGCCGCCCCCTCTGGAATGGGGGGGGGGAATGCAGGGGCGTTTCTTAGGCAACTCGGGGGAATTAAATCCAGAAATTTGGGATGCTGCGAACGTTCGCTTTTGTTTAGCAGCGCACCGATCGAGGCGCCCGGGTCATTCCTTGCCCGCAACATAGCTTGGAACAACCTACAACCCGTAAGAACATCGCCGGGATTTGCTCTACAAGGCTGGAAGAGATCCCTCCTTGGATCATCGGACTGTTTTTAATAGCTCAATATATAAGATTCTCCAGGCTTGGAATGTCGACCTTGTATTTAATGAAATCCGGGCGGCCGTTGCCAACAAAACCATAGACCTCTCCGTTTAAGAAAAGCATGCCTGGGGCCTCCTTTTGAGTCCCCCAAACCAAGCGCTCCTCCTCGTAAATGGTTCGCATGATCGCCGAGCCGAGTGCGGTCCCTTCCATCTTGTATTTGACCATCGGATCGATCTTTCGGTTGCCGGGGTTAGGCTCGTACTTCAGCTCGCCTTCGGCGGTGTATTCACCCTCAGAGTAGATTCGAATCTCGGCACTATTGCCCGGTAATGTCTTCCAGGCCACCGGAAAGCCCAATAGCTCCGGCAGTACGCTGTCTGGATCCACCTCAGAAGCGCCACCCACATCAACTGTGATGACAAGGTCAGAGGGCCAATAAATAAACGCTGGACTCGGGTTTTGTACTGGCAACTGCATCGTAAAGACCGAATCGGATCGCTGATCACAACCCTGAACACAAGTAAGCTGGGCGCCCAAAAGATCTGATGCCTTCTGTAACCTTTCACGAATCAATGCATTGGTTGCAATTTTCGCCTCTTTGGCATTCGTGATGGTCTTTCCATTCCATTCGGCCGGCAAGAAGGCCTGGCTGACGTAATCGAGGCTCCCGTCCCCTGAGAGAATGCCAAGCATCATTGTCGTTACACCAAGCGTCAGGCCAAGATCAGAGGATATTTCACCGGCAATCGCATCGCCCGCCATGCTGGCGTTGGTGGATTTTTCTGCAGTGGTCCACTGACGAACATACTCGGTCTTGAGGATGGCCGACTCTATTTCTGCTCGTGTGTTTTCTTCCGCCAAATAGCGGCCGAAAAAAGCGACACGGGTAAGCTGATCGTCTGTCATCTCCGCATCTTTATAATCCGGATTGTGCAGTGCATCTTTAAGCCATGGGGATGAGGCGCAACCAGTCATGAGGGTGACGAGAGAGAAAATTGCAATCTTTGTACAACGACGTAGGGGATGGCTCATCGGGAGTGGGATCCTTAACAGCGGCGGATTCGAGTTTTAAAACAGGGCTCAGAAGATACCACCTATGTTATTGATTCAAAGGCACAGAGGATAAATTTAACTTTGTTTGGCATCTTTTACTCACCAGATGTGTTAGTGCGGATTTCCAGAAAGGCCTTAAAAAACTGCACTCTCCGTCAGATACACAGTAAACTTGGCGCAGTATGGATGATTGACGAGTTATTGGAGAGGAAACGCAGTAGTGGCCGATTACAAAAGGATGGCAGGGGAAAAACAGGAAACTCAGGTTGCGTACTTTCTGGATCGATACTTTGGCAGTGATGACAGTTTCAGAATCCTTAACAACCTAGCCATTGAGGTGAATGGTTTTAACTCTCAAATCGATCACCTGATCATTTACAAAGCCGGCTTCATCGTCGTTGAAAGCAAGAGCATTCAGGGTTCAGTCCGGGTAAATTCCCTGGGCGAGTGGGAAAGATCCTATAAAGATGAATGGTTCGGCATCCCCTCCCCGGTACAGCAAGCCGCTGTGCAGATTGATAATCTCAAGGCTCTACTCAGGGAAAACAGCTCCCAGCTGCTCGGGAAGCTTTTGGGCATACAGAAAGGTTTTTCTCTACGACAGTATAAAACCGTGATCGCCATTTCCAGTTCTGCAAGGCTTGACCGAGACAATATCCCTGCGAATATCTCGCAACATATCGTCAAGACTGAGTTTCTCGTCGATAAGGTCAAAGACCTCACCCAGGCGGCCCAAAACGGGCTTAAAAGCTTTGCCAAGTCTGAGCCACGATTCACAACTGAGGAGATGGATCGGATTTACGTCTTCTTGAAGGCTTACCAGCAGTCCAGCGAACCAGCACTGAAACCTGAGACTAAGCCAACAGTGCAGTCTGCTGGAGAGCCGGAACTGCCGGCCCAAAGGCTTGTAACGATGACTTGCAAACAATGTGGCGAGACCGAAGCCCTATCGGCGCAATATGGCCGCTTTGGTTACTACATGCATTGCGCTAGATGTTCAACGAACACTGCTCTGAAACACGCCTGCCCAGCTTGTGGTTCAGGTTCCACTAAAACAAGAAAATCGAAAACCGATATGTTCCTGGATTGTCAGTCTTGCAGGGAAAGCACCCCGTTTACCGTTAAATGGGGTACTACCGCAGGATCCATCTGACTGACTCGCAAGCGCTTACCGGTCGCTGGCGTTTCCCGCATTCATTGGGCTATATAGAAGAACATCGCCTTTTGGTACCAGGGGGTTCCGTGGAGCACATTGACAAAATCACCCGGCAATCGCTTTACGACGAAGTTTGGGCCGAGCCCGTTTCCCGGATCTCGCCTCGCTACGGAATCTCAGGAGTCGCACTCGGGAAGGTTTGCCGAAAATACAAAATACCGCTCCCGCCACGAGTATACTGGGCCAAAGTAAATGCCGGACATTCTCCGAAAAAGCCCCCTCTTCCAGCTTCGAAGAAGTTTGATAATTGCTCATTGCCTCTCAGCCGGTCCCCCACCCATGATCCCCATAGCTCAGACCAAGCCCGGGAAAAAGCCCTTACAGCCCAAGAACGCGTCGGCTTCATTGATGTGGCTGAGGAACTTCAATCACCGCACCCATTGATTCAGGCTGCCTCAAAGAGACTCAGGCTCAAAACGGGTTGGGATAACTACAAGGGCCTACGTTCGGCCCCCGGAGAGGTTTTTCATTTCGAGGTGACTCGCGGTGCCCTTGATCGGGCCCTGTTGATCGGCGACGCCTTGATAAAAGCCTTTGAGTGCCAAGGCCTCAAGGTTTGGATCGACGCTGAAAAAAATCTCACCCTCATTGGCTTGGGCGAAACCGCTCTCGCATTAACAATCAGCGAGCATGTTGCGCGAACAAAACACGAGATCACTGCGGCTGAGCAAAAAGCCATTGATCGCTGGCGCCGTTCTCCGCATCGCTGGGGCATTGGCGGTGGCTATCCTAGCCCACCCGATTACGATTACCACCCTACTGGCAAGCTGACGATATCGATCGGGGCTTACCCATCCAGAAACTGGGGAGACACGCCCAAGACACGATTAGAGAAGCGTCTGCACCAGGTTGTTGCCGGAGCATTGGATCTGATTGAGGAATATCGCATCCAGGCGGAAAGACGAAAATGCAGGCGAATGGCTTGGCAAGAAGCTAAAGATCGGTACGACCGCCGAATAGGGCTAAGAAAACACGAACAGGCTCAGCTCGAAAGACTGAAGCTCAAAGCTTCCCAATGGCAGGAGGCCCAACGATTGCGGCAATATATCGAGGCCGTTGAACACTCTGCGGCCCAAGACGGCCAGCTCAACGAAAAACTCTCAGACTGGTTGAGCTGGGCTCGGGTCAAAGCGGATTGCATCGACCCATTGATCGCGGTATCCGATATTATTCTCGATAGCCCGGAGCCTAAGTCACCGGGTCCTTATTATTAAACTTGGAGGCGCACTGCCTTTGATCGGAGAGGCTCTCTACTGGCGCATCACCCCGAAACACAGTAATTGGGCATGGTTGGACAAAAGTGAAAAAGGGCCGCAAACAGGGTCACGACAGCCAATATCGACGGAACTAGCACCGTAGTGGACTCCAAATGCACTTTCGAGTCTACCGCCTTTAGTCAGCAGTCGGATAAAGATTTTTACCTACTCACTGAGTCCACTTGGAGTCCACTTGGAGTCCACTTGGAGGACACTCGATCGGCGAGCCCGCTCCTCAAAGCTTCACGTTCAAAGCCAACGCCCTGAAAACACGTAAAAATTGCGTTAACTCTGCTGGACAATCCGTATCTCGGCAGGCAAAGTTAAAAGCAGAATTGAGGCATCAGCCTCCGCGTGTAGCTGGCACCGTAAAACCAAACAGCTTTTCCACGATTGATCGCTTATCGGTCAAACCAAAATGCCCGGCAGGGCAAACCTTACGCACATTTCCTTTCTGGAATCATCCTTTCCAAAGGCCCAGCGGGCCAATCTGGATGCGCAACGCCTACGCGTTCGCGACTTCTTTGAGATCGAAAATAGCTTTTGTCAGCCTCACATCACCCATTGATCGAGGCTGAGTATCGAAAGCCCTCCCCCACCGCGGTGTCACCGCGACTACAAAATTGGTTTCATCCAAGGATGCCTCCACAGAGACGTTTTGTATGAAATGTTTCAAAGAAGGCGTAGTTGAGCCATCTAAAGCCTGTTTTAGCCAAGCAGAAACAGGACGAAACGCGACGAAAGCCAGATTCACCCGATCGTCGCACCTCCACTTCTGCCCAACAGGGCATCCAATGATTCTTGTGAAAGGCACCGCAAAGGGCAGCGGTGACGGGGGCACCCCGTTAGGCCGGAGCTTTCAAGCGCGTTGTAAAACGTTGCTTGACGGCATGCGACTGACTCTCGCCAAAGCACCAACGTCTCACAAGCGATAACTAACAAATGCCCATGGCAGCGCGGCCTGCCGGATGTCTTCAACCACATCAAAAAACCGCTTCCCTATGGGTCTGCGAGCGCCCCTTATCAACTCAAGACTTGCGAAAAATTTACCATTACAGGATTCAGTTCGGGGAAAACCATGAGTAAAAACTTTGGCTTAGGCAGCAGGAGCATGAAAAAGGCCGGCATGTTCGCCTTAAAACATGCAGAGATGGTTGGTGCTATCTCGTTTCAGACTGCGGCAGATCTGGGCCAGCGGTGGGGTCAATTCTGCGAGTTTGCACGTGAACACGGAGTGCGACAAATGGAATATGTTGGTGGCGAGCTCGTCGTCGAATACGGCAACCAACTAGCAGCACGGGTCCGCGATAATCTCAACCGCTTACCGAGAGAAACCTATTTAAATACAGAGCTGCCATTGATCTGTGCATCAACCGCTCAGAACCGGATCAGTGCGGTGAACACAGTCATGAGCCTGGCCACGAAGGGTCAGTGGGTTCCGATTAGCCCAACCGCCTCCACAGAATGCGGTATCGCCAAACGGTCCAACGTTCGAATAGTCCCACCGACCGGTCTCAATCGAGACCATCTGCAACGAGCAATGGCGCGATTGGATGCGCGGGGGCGTGCGATCACATGCCTTGCCCGGGAACTCGGCCTGCGCAGCAAAGAAGCAAGTTTGCTTGATGCTGTTTCTGCATTGAATGAGGCAGTTAAAACTGGAGAAGTCACTATCGAGTACGGTACCAAAGGAGGGAAATCGCGAAGACTCAAAGTCAGTTCGGACTGGCAGCTTTCGGCAATGCGACGAGCAGCCGATATTCAAGGGTCCGCACGGGCTGTAATACCGTCGGAAGAGGATTGGAAGTCCTGGCGAGAGAATGGCCTTCGCTTCATCCGTGAAACCCTTCAGCAATCTGGCATCCGAGGCATTCATGACCTGCGAAGTGCTTATGCCTGTGAACGATACGAACAGCTAACCGGCTTCCGTGCTCCGGTCTTGGGCGGCAATGCACCCCGCGACCTGGATCGGGAGGCCCGTCAGAAGATTTCTGCCGAACTCGGCCACAGTCGTATCGACATTACCAATGCTTATCTCGGAGGGCAGCGATGATGGCCTTTATTCGTCGGGAGCTTCGACATCAACTCCACCTCTACGCGCGTAAGGGCGGCAAAAAATCACGGCGGAGGCAGGTCGAGCGAATTGAAATATTTGTGGAGTGGTGCCATCGACCGGCCGAACAAATCGGTCGACGGCAGGTTCATGAATTTTTCGAGACTCACCAGTTCGCGCCGACCACAGCACGCGATTACTACTATGCCGTCTGCAAGTTGTGGACCCTGCTGGGTCGGGTGGGAAAACCGCCCTTACCTCCCATCCTTCGCGAATGAGCCCCCTTTAGGCGTTCACTTTCACCTTACCGGCCCACCGCGACAGTGGCTGGGTCAGCGTCCATCACCGAACAATGCATCAACGGCTTGCCAGATGTCATGCTTAAAATACCGTTCGCTAATTGGATAATCCGTGGAGGGGATCTCGGCCAGCCTTCTGGCAAAATAGCCTCCGATAGACAGCCACGCTACCTTCTCGCCCACGACAATTACTCGCTCGAATTCCTGTTGTTCCAGCGCATCAAACAAATCTGCCGACCGATCACGAATCTCATTAATCAACGGTTCATATTGCGTCCCGGTTGCCATTACAGGCAACACAATCAGCGTGTCTGCGCTGTCGCACGGCCCGCCGGCGTAGCAGAAATTCACACCAGCCAGTCGTCCCGCTTCTGCAAGCCTGCTTGTGCTTTGGAGTTGACTTAGCATTACTTCGTGGTGCGTCCGAAGCATCGACATCACCGAGACAGATGACTGTGTGTGATCCATCAGCGAAGTGAGGAGGATTTCCATTGCGTCAATTTGTTGTGGATTTGACCGGTAACAATTGAGGCGCCCATCATGCATACGATCACCGTCGTAACATGGCAAGTTGATCCAGTGGATGCGATCTTTCAATTTCATAAGCTTCTTCCTGTTGTGTATTGATACACACTCAGGATACTCACTTCGATCCCCTCGGAATTTCGTCAAATTGTCCGAAAATCGCAATTAGAGCCGAAAAATGAAAAAAGTCTTTGAATCCCGCCGGCCAGCTTCAAAGAAGATAGCCATTTAACCTCCGAGCCCAGAGGCTTCGATCCACGTGCGGTATCGCTTCCAGATCGCGCCGAAGGCTTCGTCGTGGTTTGTACCAGCTGCCATCCCGCTCCCAGTCATGAGGCGCGCTCGGAAATACTTGAATTCAAGGGTCTCTTCCGCCGGATCAAAAAACTCCATCGCCGCATCGAGGAGCAGATCCCAGAAAACCACAATGTTTCCGCATCGTTCTACCAGACAAGGATTCATATCCTTTGACAGTGCAAGAACGATCGGATGGTCACTTTTGTCTGGCGCTTGAAACTCTGGATGAGCCTGTCGGTATTCCTCAACCAACGCTTCCAGTGTTTCCCGTCCCATCGAATTGCTCATATACCTCCTCGCTGCTGAATATCCGGTTTTAACGTCACTCCGAGACTGGTCATTTCGAGAGTCACATTACCCAGAGTGTGCTGCGAACCTTCTCCAGCACTGACCATTAAGACGAGAGTTCCATCTGATCGCTATTCTCCCCAAAAAGAGTTTGGCGAAAAGAAACCCCGCGCACCCTTTTCATAGTCGTTCATTATTTTTGATCAATGCAAATAACCTGGGCAATTTACAATTTGTCACACTATTTGACAGAAAAGGAGAGTTTATCTGAATTTTGTAAAACCTAGGACTGGGCGCCTAAAACTCGCTGTCGAAGACGGACAGCGTCAATATATCTTTCACCGTCCGACCTCGACGGCGATGCCATAAAAACTATTTTTTATCATTATTTATAGATATTTAAGTTTACTTGCAATTAAAGTAGCAGTGCATCATAACGCATGCTACTTACTCTGTTCTGCATATAATACAACCCTCAATTTCACCGTCGAAATAGGACGGCGAGTTACATACATTTACGTTCTGCAGCAATTCATCCAATTCAGCATCTTGCCCATTCTAGGCCAGTTGCGCTCCGATGAGAGGCATGATTATTCTAAAAATGCGAACACGATTTGGCTCTCCCCAAAACATGAATCCAGTGATTTCTGACCTCTGGTTGGAAAGATGTTTGTAGAGGGCGATCCGGGGGCGGGGGATATATATATCCCCCGCCCCCGGATCGCCTGTCTCTTATACACATCTGACGCTGCCGAC
>OJDQ01000624.1_pt1 | contig 13676 bp, 10 predicted proteins | sample 1592851 | NCBI WGS metagenome assembly OJDQ01 (sample SAMN05416774, study PRJEB24817) | seawater metagenome | isolation source: Sea water | place: Canada:Atlantic | collected 2013-07 | reverse complement strand
ATTGTGTGCATGACTGGCCGCCTTAAATGCGTTGCTTATTTATATAGTTATAAAGTGAACTTAAATTGCCATTTCTCTCATGATTAATAAAGGATTTTTTCTCATAGGCCACCTATAAAGGAGGGGCTGGAGGCTGAAGAGGGAAGCAGTTATACACTGAAATGTTAAATTAATTTACTTTTTAGTGTGATTTTTGAGCAATCAGTGACAGTATATAAAACAAGTATATTGGCTGGTCTCGTTATTTTACGAGACGCCAGCCAATAAAGGGTTTTGGTCCCTGGCAGTAAAGCACAGTGTCATTAGGGCAGTGTGCTGTTCAATCGTAACCATGGTTGTATTATCTGCGGAGGGGAGCATGCTTCTACCTAACTATATTGTCACATCTGCTGTATTACTGGCTGTTAGTGCCTTAATCACATCACCTGTTATGGGCGCAGAAAAGCGCTTTTCATCCTGTACAGAAGAAGGTTGGATCAATAAATCTGATGCCCGTTTTGCTGCGGATTGCGCCAACATGGCTTTTGAGGGCGATTTGGCAGAGCGTCAGAAGATTGCCTGGATGTTTTTCGCCAGAGTGAACCAACAAATAGCCAGCGGTAAACACAAAGGAATGTCCGGTGGTAAAACCGTGCCGCAATGGATGGCGTGGCCTACCGACCCGGATACTTTTGCTACCACTAAACCGTTTGATTTTTCTGGCGCGCCTCGCACTGCGATGATGCCATCAGCGGAGAAGAAGGATCTCAACGTTGGTAATGTATCCACGGCAAATCCCGATGGCGCGAATGAAGAAGTCACCCGTAATCGCATTTCCTACGATTATTTGATTGAAAACCACCTGACAACCCGTGCCGATATTGCTGCCTTTTTCGAGAACAATGACTACGTGAATATGCCGGTTGGCACGGTTGAACTAAAAGCGTCCTGGCTACAGGTAACGCCCGGAAGCCCGGCGCCGGAGGGTGCCCTAACGTTTGAATTTGATGCGGGCAAATACTGGTGGCGAGGTCTCCACATCATGGTAAAAATGCGTGTGTTAGAAGACCCTGCGCAAGTGTTTTACAGTGAAGAGCCCAGCTGGTTCTGGTCGACTTTTGAGTTTAATGGTAACCCGGGGATTCGCCACGTCAGAGAGCAATTAATTACGCAGCGAAAATCGCTGAGTAAAAGCGAAATCGAGAATCTGCTCCAGGCGGCCGATCTCACTTCGCCCGAGTACCAGAACTTTGCCCCTAATGGCACCCAAATACGCTTTACCGATAATGCAGATGGCGTGACCCCGGTTATTTTGGGACACACCGATATGGAAGATTTTGCTGGCAAGCCGAATACTGCTCAACCCGCTTACTGGACGTCGTTTGACGCCAGTTGTCACAGTTGCCATGCCACCGCAGCCTATAATCCTGCTACCAGGGCAACATTCCCTTTCTCCTCACCTACCGGTGCACTTGATCCTGCCTATAACGCCGCCGATAGCAATGGGTCAACGGTGTACCTTGGACAGGGGTTTAAGCCGCTTGATTTTATGTGGCCTATTGTATTTCAAACCAAATAATCCTAAGCCGATTGCTCAGAGTCAGGCTGCAATGATTCTGAGATTGTGTATGGCGGGGCAATTCATGTAGCTACCGATTACTTTTACGTTCACCCGGGGAGAGAAGAATGAACAGTAAAGCACTAGCGGTTTTAAGCTGGATACTGGCCACCACTGCGGTTCATCCTGCCATTGGGGAGTCGACCGCGCCGTTTCGCTATGAAGTGCCGGCAAATATACAGGATTTTGCTGATGATCCAAAAAAGCAGCAGGCGCTTAATCAGCTATGGAATAACAATATGAATGCCTTTAATCTGCAGGCGATTAAAGGCAATCCCTGGACTAACGAACAGGATTCACCGCGCAGTAATTACCTTGATCCCAACGAATACGGGACACAGAGTCAGACGGTTATTCATCCTATAACCTGGACTGCCTTTCCAAACAGAGTTAACTGGTATTTTAGTACCAGCCAGAACAACCCTTACCAGATCCCAACGGATCTGCTTTATCCACTTGCTGATGATGGCCGGCTTGACCCGGAAGATCCTGCGCTCATGGCCTGGGTGAGCCGGGAGTCATCACCATCACTCAAAAAAGAACTTTATCGATTACTGACAAAATACCCCGCGCTGACAAGCGACGATATTAGCAATTTTGCGAAACTTCCGGTGCCATCGGATATTTGCCCGACCGTTAACTGGCAACAACCAGAGGATAAGTGGAAGACCGGAGCATCATTCAATAGCTTTGGGCCGCCAGGCCCCCGAGGCTGGAAAGACGAATATAATGAGTGGGTAGTCACGCGCAATGAGCAAGGCAAAATTATTCGCGTGAACTTTACAGCGGAGAACCCTGAGTACTGGTTTAGTCTGTGGCATGTAGACCCAGGAAAGGTACTGCAACTGTATCGTGAACTGGTGAGTGAGAATGTTCGCCTGGAGGACCTTTACCTTAAGGATGCGAAAGGCAAAACCGTTAATGATTATCGTAATAAGCCTTACTACAACCCGTTAAATAAATGGAATTACGGGAATCGGGCCACTTCATCAAGGGGTGGTGCGGCACATCTCACCAGCCCACCGAATACTGTGGGGGCTGAGATATTTTTGGGGGCTGCTGCAACAATAATACGCGATTTAAACCCGGCTGATTACTCACCGCAAGAAAACAATTGTGTATCAGAATATGGCTCTTCATTTCGTAACAGTGATCCGAACATTGGGTTTCAGGCCAATCAGGTTGTCAAACAACTTAACTATCCTATTTCATTAAGTAATCCTATTGCGCTATACATGCAAATGCCTGATTTTTCGAATTACCAACTGCCAGATACAGAAACAGATCCCAACGCTAAAGCCAGGGATTTCTTTAAAATTCTCCGTGGTAAAACGGCCAGCGAGACAGGTCGCAACTATGACCAGATCCTCCACGCCGTCTTTGAAGTTCCCGCAGACAGAGGGTATACCGTGAGTGATATCACCATTAATGGTAAACCTATCTGGTGGGGCTCTCAAATAGCGGAAACCTTTAATCAGGCCCTCGCCGCCACCGCTTATACCAAGCAACCATTAAAAGACTCCACAAGCCATCCCGGTGTCGGCACACCTCAAAAACAACAACCGTGGCCGCAGCCTCTGGTTAAAAATTCGGTGCTTAAAACCATTAACAATACGCCTTCAATTAGTGCCGCTACCATTCCGTTGCTGCCACCGGTGGTTGAAGCCGGCAGTCGGTTAACCGATATGGCGCTCGAAGCGTTGGAGGGAGGCAGCAATCCCACCATCGAATTTACCAATCCCGATGGCACCGTGGCGGCAGACATTAAATTGGAAAATATAACTTACTACACGCCAAGTAATAACCAGGTGCCCGGCAAGCATAAGCTCTACAGTACTATCATTTATGTGTTTGATATTGATATTGGAGAGAATGTCGCGCCAGGCCAATATGGAATTCGGGTGAGTAATTATCCAGACAGTGTCCCTTCACCTGTACCGGCGGCGTTAACCGTTGTAGCCCAACCATAAGGAATCATTATATGAAACGTCTCTTTCCCGTGGTGATGCTAATAATGTGTGGGTTGATTTCGGCATGTGATGAGAACAAACAAGAAAAGTCAGTAAACCAGCCACATTGCCTGATTAACGTAGCGGTTTCATCCACCATCCCTCAGGATACCAAGCTAAGCGATCAGGCATCGTTTAATTGTATGGCGTGGCAACAGTTTATTGCATTGAACTGGTCGGCAGATCTTAATGCCGACGCTAAGACCTTTGGTACACCCGGTGATTACACCCCAAAAGTTTTTGAATCATATAAGAATATTCATTCATTCTTAGGCGGGGATGGTAGCGATCCCGGTCCTTGGCGTAATCAAACTACCAGTACCGTGGTAAATGGACAGAAGGTAGCGCACCCCCGGTATCTGAGCAGAACTTCCAAATTTAGTGATGGTTTTGATTCAGGTGATATTGAAGAAGCGGCTCCCAGTCCCAACGCCTGGCTGGCCGATAAACAAGGTAACCTGGTGTGGTATGAAGTGCTAGTTAACCAGGACGAATACGACTATTTCTATCGTAATGGTTTTTATAATGCGAAGAAGCAAAATGAAGCCGCCAGCCAGGGGATCCATATCAACCTGCCGAAAGGTGAATTGGGCGGCAGAGTAGGGGCTATGGAGATTAAAACGGCCTGGCTGACAGTAGAGGAGCCCGACGATCCAAAATGGCAACGATACAAGCTGGCAAACGGGGTATTTTGTGACGATACCGAGCACTGCAGCAGCAATACTGTGGCGCTGATAGGTATGCATATAATTCATAAAACCGTGTCGCAGCCAAGCTGGATATGGTCCACTTTCGAACATGTTGATAATGCGCCGGACAAAGCCGATATCAATAGTGGAAAAGTACTTAAGAGAGATTACAATTTTTATTCCGAGAGTTGTACAGAGCAGGCAATACCAAGCGCCTGTATAAAAGGAACTGCAAGCCAGGACAAAGCAGTCACCACGACTTGTGAACCCAATACTGCACCAAAATTTGGCCTGAATATCGAGGCAGGCAAGCCCGTTGGGCAATGCTTACCTTATCCCATTCAGGTAGTCAGAGAATATCCAATCCCCAATACAAATGAAAACCCGGTTAAGGATATCAACGACATGGCGCACGCGCTAATAAGACAGGAGAATCCGGATTCGGTATATCAGAACTATCAGTTAGTTAATGTCATCTGGAACGACTCCACGGTAGATGAAAATAAAGCTAAAGCGTTGCCCGTTGATAGTTTGTCATTAACCGGATTTCGGCCGAATCCCGCGACGTTTCCCGTGGCGAATACTGTACTGGAAACCTATGTACAGCAAACAAGCTGCGTTGAATGCCATGCTCACGCCCACATAGCAACGTTATCAACTTCAAAAACATCAAACACAACACCGCCCGAGTTTGCTTCTGATTACAGTTTTCTATTTAAGCTGGCAAAATCCAAAGAATCTCAAACCCAACAGGTAAGCCCGGATGAATAACCTTTGCCAAATAACGCAATGTAGATCTTTTATAAAATAATTTCATCTCAGGTTGATACCAATATGATGGCCTATTAATTTACATTACTTTAACAGTGATATTCTTCCTAAGGGAGGCGTATCACGGTGGTAACTGAGTAGGAATATCGGGATGAAATTTTATCCAAAGGTGGTTGGCTCAATAACGGCAGCTATTTGGCTGGCAGGTTGCACCGGAACAGGCAGTACCGAGAACACAGAGTTAGCTTCCAGCTGTCCATTACCGTCGAAATTTGAGTGGGAGGCCAGCTCAGCGCTGGTTTCACCTAATGAAGGGATATTTGGCCTTAAGGATCCGTCGGTGGTTTTTTATGACAATCAGTATCATATTTGGGCCACTATTAATGATGGAAACTGGAAGTCGGTCTACTTTAACTTTACCGAATGGAAGGATGCGACTAAAGCAGTTCAGCAGCCAATGAACGGCACTAACGTCGGTAATACCGTTGCTCCCCAGGTCTTTTTCTATCGCCCGCACAATAAATGGTACAACTTTACCCAATGGGGCCGGGGTTACTCTACTACCAGTGACATTACCGATATCAATAGCTGGACGCCAAGAAAAGACTTTTTACAGGATGGTCCGCCCGTTGAGAAAGGTAAACCGGAACTCGATTACTGGGTAATTTGTGATGATGTGAATTGCCATTTATTCTTTTCCAGGGATGATGGTGTACTTTATAAGTCGAAAACATCCAGAGAAAACTTCCCGAACTTTGTAGGCTACGAAGTCGTCATGGAAGACCATCGCGGTAACGGTAATAGCTTCTTATTTGAAGCCGCCAATGTATATAAAATTGATGGTACCGGTAAGTACCTGTTATTGGTTGAGGCTTATAATAGTGAGGAGGGGAGTTATGGACCAAGATTTTTCCGCTCATGGACAGCCACTGATTTAGATGGCCCATGGACACCTTTAGCCGATACCGAACAAAACCCCTTTGCGGGTAACGCCAATGTTGACTGGGTTGAAGGCAAGTGGGCAGATGGAATCAGTCATGGCGAAATGATTCGTTCGGGCTACGATGAATATCTAACCATTGACCCGTGTAACTTACAGTTTGTCTTTCAGGGGGATTCTGGCGTATCGCTGAACGGCGGTTATGGCGGTGAACCTTATAAACTGGGCGTGTTGACACTGAAGTAACATAAATATTTTGCTTTGAAAAAGCGGTTAGTTCAATCTACAACTGTAAGCGGTTGAATTGAATTATTAAAATAAAGTAAGGACCATTGAAGTTTTATAATAATACAGGACTCTTAACAGAGTCCTTTTTAAGTAAATCCAATGGTTATTTTCGGGTATAGATATCTTTGAAATACAACATCTCTACAACCCGGTTAGATGCCCCGTTATAGAACCCCGTTTCTAGCTCATCAGTTTTGGGGTTTCTGAATGTGCCAAAAACAATGTCAAAAATAGGTAAATCGCTGTAGTTATATTGATGAATCCCCTTGCCATGGTGAACTCTGTGACTTTCTGGACGTTGGATCACGTAGCCCAACCAGTAGGGGGTTTTAATATTACTGTGCTGAAATACAGCTAAAAACTGGCTAATAAAAAGGAAGTAGGTTGCTGCTTCTGGTGAGACGCCTACCACAACGACCAAACTTATACTGCCGAGCAGCGTAAATCCAATCATATCCAGCGGGCTAAAATAGAACGCTCCAATCGAATCAACGACTTCAGCACTGTGATGCATTTGGTGGAATATCCGCCATAACCAGTTGGATTCATGCATCGCTCTGTGCCAAATATATATTAATAACTCAAAAATAAACAGGGCGGTAAAAGCGCTGAGCCAAGCGTTTGACCGGGTTAAATCAAAGAGTTGATAATTTGCCAGATAATTGTCCCAAATGAGTGGCATGTAACTGGCCAGGTAAAAATAACTAATTAACGCTATAGTACATTTCAGGTACCAGGCTTTGGGGCGCTGCAATTTTTTGCCAGGGAATAGATGCTCTATTAAAAATAGTCCGCAATACATTGCGAAGAGTCCCAGTGAAATGGGGTCGAGTAATACTTCTAGTGGTGTAGGCATGATCGCTCCGGATATAGATAGCCAAATTGTTTTAAAATTATGCCTGGCAGAAAATATTCATCATGAACAAGAGCACACGATTGAATAATATTTAGATAACGATTATCTAAATGTGAAAATATTGGTGCGTGACTATAATCCGGCGCGACATAATGGCTAATAGAAGGACTTGACCTCGTTATGATTTATCAGCTGGGTAATATTCAGATTGATACAACACAATTTAAAGTAATGGCCGACGGCAGGGCTATTTCTGTTGAGCCGAAAGTATTTGATTTGATTATTTATCTGATAACCCATCGCGATGTAGTTATAACCAGGGATGAGCTGTTTTCCCAAATTTGGAAAGGCAGGGCGGTTTCAGACACAACCCTGAGTAATCACATAAAATCAGCGCGAAAGGTACTGGGCGATGACGGTGATCTGCAAAAAGTAATTAAAACCGTAAGAGGAAGAGGCTATCAATTTGTTGGCGATGTAGTAGAACATTCAGCGGTAACGAAAGATTCGAAACCTATTGATCAACAATCAATATCCAACGCAGCAAAACGCACTCCAACCTTGTTACGGGCGCCTGGTTACCTAGTTTATGCAATTGTCACCTTATTTCTAATTGGACTGATCGGGATCGCATCACTAAAACTCACTGAACAACCGGCGCCGCATATACTGGTAATGCCCTTTGAAATTTCCAGTATGGAAGAGGGGAATTGGCAACCTTTTGCCGACCAGATGACCCGCGAGGTAATTCGCAAACTAAGCCGGATTTCCTCCTTAAAAGTAGTCCCGGCCACGTCGGCTTTCTCATTTAATCAACAAACAAATAATGACAGTCTTGAAGATAACCTGCCTCAAGTAAATTTAGTATTGTCGGCGGTTGTGAATGTGTCAGGGGATAGCAAAATACGTATCACTACAGAGTTATCGGAGATTGAAAAGCATAAAATTATTTGGAATAAAGCTTATGAAACTACTATCGACAATACCAATTTTTTTTCCGTCCAGGAAGATATTGCTCGCTCCGTCACCAACTCTTTGAAGCTCATATTAGGGCAGGCTGAACAACATGCACTGGCAAGCTTCCCTACCGCTAATTTAGCCGCATATGAGCTATACGTAAATGGCCAGTATGAAGCGAGCAAGCTAAACCATGATGCTTTGCTTCATGCAATATCTCTATTTGATCAAGCTATAGAACTGGATCCTGACTTTGCGTTAGCCTATTTAGCAAAAGCCGATGCGTATCGGAATGTCATGGCGTATTTTGAAAGGCCTGTGGAGGTATTACCTGAAGTCGTCACAGCTGTGAACGCCGCGCTTAGTCATCAGGGTGATTCCGCCGAAGCGTTATCCTCTCTTGGTTTAGCCTATGCTTTTGCATGGCGTTGGGAAGATGCGATACGAACACTCTCTGCCGCCAAGGCACTCAATCCAAGGTTGGCGCAAACGGAATTGGGTTTGGCAATTTATTATAGTGGTATTGGTGATAGAAAAAATGTTCTTAACTCAATCACCCTTGCTGATAAATTGGATCCATTGAACGTTGAAATCGCAGATTGGGGACACTGGCTGCTGGCCATGGTAGGTGAACTGGAAGCCGCGAAGCACTGGAGTCAGGAGAAAACAACACTGCATCCGAAAGTAGGGATGATCTTCAGCGGCGCGAGTATGTCTGCGTCACTAAGAAAGGAACATTCAGAAGCGATCAGGCTGGCACAGCAGGGGATCCTGCTCGACCCTGAATCGCCATACTCATATTTAGCACTAGCTCAAGCATATGGTTATGCAGGACAACAGGAAAAGATTTTAGATTTACTAAAACAGGCTGATCAATTTGACAGTTATGTTTGTCCTTACGAAAAGGCAATTAATTATATTTTACTGAATGACATAGACCAGGCTTTTGCTAATTTGCAGGACGCCATCGAAGCACGCTCAAATTGCCTTGTATTTACCCGACAAGATCCCCGCTTAGCGCCCATAAAAGAAGATCCAAGATATCTGATATTGTTGAAGCGTATCGGTTTAGATGATCAATCTATAGTGCGCTATTCAAAATAAAAAACAAGCTTAGGCTTTAAAGCGATAAATCAACTGCAATGCGATTTTATGAAGTGAAGGGCCAATGAGACTCGGCCCTGAACCATTAGAATCATTAAGCAAAATCGAGTAAATCGGTACCAAAAAAGTTATCGATAATACAGCGCCATTCACCATGTGGCTGACGCTGCATTACGTACAAAGCTCGCTTTCCCTCGCAGGGTGTTGCCAGTGGCGTAGCCTTAGGTACGAGATATAACTTGCTAATTACCAAGGCAATATCACCAGCCTCGATAACAATTTCATCGCCAGTGGTAACCAAATGCGATGGCATATACTTTTTCTGAAACGCCTGCAGTGTGGTAATGCTATCGTGTTGTTGCTGGCCTAATGGGGTAGCAACGATTTTGGCATCGTCACTGTAACAATTTGAAATAGCTTGCAGATCACCGTTATTTACAGCTTGATGTAAATGGCTCAGTAATTCAGTGATTGATTGTTTCATGATTATAGTCTCTGTAACGTTAGGTGGTGCCGCAAAGACTGATGAACAAAAAACCCGCCTTTGCGGCGGGTTTCGATAACTTTAATTACGCACAATCAAACCCGCCAATCATTAATAATAGCGAGTAGAATAATGTGTGAAGGGGCTGAGGCTAAATCAACCTGATGCGTAACTGTCATATTCATAGCAAGAGTATTTAATTTATAAGATTAAATGTCAACGGTTTAACGAGCAAAACTTAAGGGCGAGCTAACATAACGAGCGCTAAAGCAAACGCCTACAACGGATTAAACCCATAAAATTATGGGATATACATTAACCAAACGCTAATTCAACTCTGAGTAGAAAACGCAGTAAATTGCCCAGTGTTAAGTACGCTGAATAATCATAGCAGTCGTGTATGGCGGCTAACGTGTGTCGGTGAGTTGATGAGTTTAAGCTGGAGAGGCTTAAGACTATCTTAAAGGCGAGCAAGTAACATAGTAGTAAATAAATCCCTTAGGGCAGAAAATCTCGTTTTGTGTGGCAATATTCATGTAGCCGAGCAGGCTAACATTAAATAAATACACAATTTAACATAATATACATTATGCGCAATTACATATGTTGACGGTTAAGAGGGCCTGGCTGTGTTTCTGCTTGCTTTAATTAGCCAAAATTACCGCCAGAATTGCCTCGTGCCTTGGCCGTTCGTAAAACCTGTAGGCTTTAATAAAATGAGACTACATTTCTACCTGCACTTTTTGATGCGTAAAGCGCTTCGTCGGCTTTATTTAATAAACTTTGAAACGTTTCATTAGGCACAGCTTTAGCGACGCCGATGGATATCGTCACAGCACCGTAGGTATCGGTCCAACCTTTAATGTGCTCAGACTCGATATTTCTGCGAATACTTTCTGCTACGCGTTGCGTTCCTTCTAATGGCGTATCCGGCAACAGAATTGCAAACTCTTCGCCGCCTAGTCTTCCTACTGCATCTATTTGGCGAATTGAGGATTTCAGCGTTTGGGCAATAATCTTTAACACTTTATCACCCATAGCGTGTCCTTCTGTGTCATTTATTTCCTTAAAGTTGTCTACGTCAACCATCAGCATCCACAAGTCTGGTGATCCCCGTTCAGTTCTGGATAACTCTAATTCAGCTCTCTCGATAAACGTTCGCCGGTTAGGTAAACCCGTTAACTCATCGGTGGTTGCCATGAGAGTCATCTCATTTAACGTGTCTCTTCTTTGTTCATCCACTAGCTCCGTTACAAACGCCGATAAGCCAGCCATGATTAAAATAAACCAGCATACTCCTATTACAAACACGCCAAAAAAGCTGGTTTGATTACTAACGATGGATTTAATAACAAGAAAACCTAATAAACAAGGCACCAGATAGCCCGCCAATGCCTGATACCTTGCTACTCGTCCACCAATATACGGGCTTAAGAGTGCCCTCAGTATGCCTTTGCTTGCACTCAGGCAAAACGTTGCCATTGCGAGTGCAAAGCCAGAAATAGCAGTTAGCATAGACATTTCGCCGTAAAAACCATCTATTCCGTAGGCATATCCCAGAAATGAAATCAGCGGAATTGACCCGGCTATGGAAGGCTGAATTACTGTTTGAGGGGATAATCCAACATTATTCGTTGTATCTATATGAATAATAAATAATATATTTTACTTTTTTCCGATTTATGTAAATCGTAAAACCTCTTTTTCAAATTTCCCGTATGACGTTAGCGCGACCAACGCTTTAGAGGTCGCTCCCGTATTTGTTGTACTCTGCGGCTCTTTAAGGTCTGTGCCTTCTGTGACTTGACTTATTAGACGTGTTTCAGGTTCAGGCTTTAGTGTGTCATCGGATGGGCTTACTGAAGTTATTAAACTCTGAGCTATCCCCACGAATAGTAAAATAAAGTCAAAGAGTTAGGGAACATTCATGGCATTTGGTGATCAGATCTTTCGCCAAAAAAAACCAACACAGAAAACACCATGAATGCACGCTCTATATTGAACAATCTTGTCTCTTTTGTCAGCCATAAAATGCATAAAACCCGCAAACAGGCCGTTGTCGCCTGTGTGCGAAGCTTGATTGAGAGCGGTTCGGCCACTGTGACCAGTATGGGGGGCGGTATCCGTTCCAATGCCTATGAGAAACACCGTATTAAGCGGGCTGACCGGCTGTTATCTAATGGTCACCTCCAGCGTGAAGTACCGTTTATCTATGCAATGATTTGCCGGTTATTTTGTACCTGTAAACATCCTGTCATTGCCGTTGACTGGTCAGATTTGGATAAGTGCAAAAAGCACTTTTTACTTCGCGCCGCAATTGTCGTTAAAGGGCGGCCTATTACCCTTTATCAGGAAGTGCATGATAGAAAAGCCAGTGCAAAAGCGACTACACATAGAGACTTTTTAGAGATATTGCACACGCTCTTACCGGATACCTGCCAGCCCATTATTGTCACTGATGCGGGCTACAAATCGCCGTGGTTTCGTGAAGTGCAGGCATTGAGATGGCATATTGTCGGACGTGTGCGAAAGCCACATTTATATTCGCTGGATGGCGGTAATGAATGGCAATCTATCGCTGAGCTTTATCTAAAGGCTACAACACGACCCAAGCGATTTGATAACGCGCTTATCGTCAAGTCACGACCTTTTGCCTGTACCTTGGTGTTGGTTAAAGAGAAAGCGAAAGGTCGACGAGCGTTTAATGCCAATGGCTCGCGCCAACGGGATACCAATTCATTGAAATATGCTGATGGCGCAAGAGATCCGTGGCTACTGGCGACGTCATTGCCCTACCATCGTCACTTATCTAAACAAGTCATCGATATTTATCGCCAGCGCATGCAAATAGAAGAAGGCTTTCGGGATATGAAAAGCACGCGCTTTGGTCTGGGGTATGAAAATAATCGCAGCACAACCAAGACACGCATTACTGTTCTGGTCTTGCTTACCACACTGGCTTCGTTAGTGGCTGTACTGTTGGGCATGCTATTAGTTGTCAGTAACAAGCATCGACGCTTTCAGGCAAATACCGAAACAAAATCCGTACTATCCTTTCACTTTCTTGGCTTGAGAGCTTTTAACACCTCAATGCGATTTACCCTGCATCAGTGGAAAAAGACGATCCGCTGGCTTGATGAACTCACCGCTGAAGCTTGCATGAGCAAGATTACATGCTAAATTCGTGGGGATCCCTCAGTATTAAACTGCCGCCTTTTTTCTTCCGCCAGACCACCGAAACATGTTCAGGAATTTCTGCTTTGAGGATCGCTGCAAACTCACTTAACTCTGGGTGCGCAGGCACAATCAAGGTTGCTTGTGGATGAGAATCTTGTGGGCGCTTCCTCAAGATCCGTCCAAGCACTTGTCTAAAGTGCAGTTCAGTACAGATCCGACTAAGATGACAGCACACTTGAAGTCTTGGAATATCTGTTCCCTCACTGACCATGCCAACTGAAATTAGCCAAGGAGCAGATGAGTCTCTAAATCGTTGGATCACTGCATGGCTTTTATCTGTGTCACTCGTAACGAGCCATGGCTCTTGCTGTGTTATGTCTCTTAACATTCGCTGTATTTGTGTGGCATGTTTAATACTAGAAGCGACAATCAGCCCGCCAACATCATTGCAATCTTGTCTCAGTGTGACTAATCTCTCATTCGCGTAGTGCAGGATGTTCGAGAGAAACAATGATTCCTCTAGGACGTGTTGATAGGCCAGGTTTTCATCTTTAAGGAGTTGCTTCAGACTGTTATGCGTGCGCGTGGTGTGGTCTGGCTCAATCACTCGCCATTTCGAACTGTCGATCAAATGCACTGAAGGTGTGCGGCACACACCTTCTTTAACCGCATCATTTAGCCCATAACTAAACTGCATATTGGGACGTAGGTTTTGATCGTAAAGCAAATATCCGACGGTGCGCAAGGGGCTGATATATCCGTCATACCGTCTGTTGCACTTAAACAAGTTGAAGTATTACGGGA
>OJDQ01000618.1_pt1 | contig 13828 bp, 9 predicted proteins | sample 1592851 | NCBI WGS metagenome assembly OJDQ01 (sample SAMN05416774, study PRJEB24817) | seawater metagenome | isolation source: Sea water | place: Canada:Atlantic | collected 2013-07 | reverse complement strand
GGTCTTACCCTGCTCCCGGGCTTTCTTATACTTCGATAAGAAATGCACCGTATCATCGACGATGATCCCCAGTGTCATACTCAGTACTACAGAAAGTGCCATATTAATCTCACCAGACAGCATGGCCCAGATGCCAAAGCCCAGACCGGCCGGTAACAGATTTGGTACCAGACTGATGGCACCAAGTTTAAGTGACTTTAATGCGAATATGAGCAGTGCCGAAATGATCACCAGCGCAGTGAGGGAGCCTTTCAGCATGCTCTGCATATTGGTTTCGCCAATGTGTGCAAACATCAGGGCCGGACTCGCCGCGGTTAACCTCAGCTGAGGGGCCAGTTTGGCAAAGAAATCTTTGGCCCGTTGTTCGAATGCCGTGAGCTCTTTGCTACCAAGGTTATCGAGGGTGACGCTAATGCGGGTAGCAGCTTTGTCGACGTCTATCTGATTATTCAAATCAAGACCATAGGGCAGCGACATTTCAAATAACAATAAATACTGTGCGGCCAGTTCGGCATCAAGCGGTAACTGATAATAGGTATTATCATCATAATTCATGTTTTTATTGAGCTTTTTATAAGTGTCACTGATTGAGGAAACATGGTCGACCTCAGGTTGTGCTCTTAACCACGCCGTTAGCGCCTGCACCGATGTTAATACTTCCGGTTGGTTAATACCGGATATTTCATCGGTATAGACGGCAAAATCGATGGTCGCCAGACCACTCAGGTGATCCGACTGATAGTCCGCTGCCTGACGAAAGGAGTTGTCCTGGCTAAAGTATTTAATTGCGATGTCATTCAGTTGATTGGTTGAAGCCAGAATCAGAGCTGTAACAAAAATGATGGCGCTATAAGGTAATACACGGCGATGATAGGTGATCACCCATTCTCCCAGCTGAGTTAGCCACGGCAGTGGTTTGGTGCTGGTTTGTTGGGGCGGTTTAATTGGCAATACTTTGAGCATGGCGGGCAACAGGGTCAGTGACAGCACACAGGCAAGCATTACGCCCATTGCAGTAAGATTACCCAGGTCGACCAGAATCGGCACATCGGAAAAATTCAGGGTTAAGAAACCAATAGAAGTGGTCACGGAGGTAATCACCACCGGCATAAAGTTTAAGGCCAGCGCGTTGTGTAAGGCTTCATCGCGGCTTTCACCTTCACGCATATGCTGAAACCAGGATGCAATTACGTGCACGCAGTCAGCCACTGCCAGTGTCATTACCATGGTCGGTACATTCACCGTTGAAACACTCAAAAAGAACCCGCTCCAGCCAGCAAAACCCATGGTCGAGGCTATTGTGGTGGCCACAATGACCAGAGTTGTTATGGCGGCAAAAACCGAACGCATCAATACGCCAATCATCACGATGATAGCGGCAAACATGGCGGGTACCAGGGTGGCCGCATCGTCATTGGCCGCTATCTGGAAGGCGTCATTAAGCATCACCACGCCGGTTAAATACAGGGTGTGATCCGGGTATTCCCCGGCCACTCTGGCTTTTATGTTTTTAACAAAGTCGCCAATTTCGGCCACTTCGGGGGTTTGATCGCCATCACTCATCCTTACCGTAATACTGATGACCGCAACTTCACCATCCGGGGAAACCAGACGATTAAGGACATCGGGTTCGCTCAGAGCGACCTGTTCAATATTAGCTATCACTTCCGGCGTCAGGGTTTGCCAGTCCGGATAGAGTTTATCCACAATTAAATCGTCACCTTCGGCGTAGGTATGCTGAAAGTTGGTGATGGAATTGACGCGGATTGAGTAGGGCGTTTGCCAGGCTTCTTCAGTAAGAGACTGAATTAAATTCAGGGTAGTGGTATTAAATACGTTGCCAGAATCCGGTACTACCAGAATATTTACCGATTCGGTTTTATTAAACATGTCCTGCATTTCTTCAAAGGCAACCCGTTGCGGATTGTCTTCGCGAAAGAAGGTCTTATAGTCACCGCGGAAATACAGGTTCTGAGCGCCGGCTGCCAGTGCGACAATCAGTATACTGCTGAACAGAATAATCAGATAAGGATGGTTAAGGAGTCGCGGATATTGGCGCGTGGTCATTTGACGTCCTTCGAATTGTTATATTGTCATTGACTTTATAAACTACTATTACACGGTAATGTGGAGATTTCCACTGATGAAACAGAGTCTTTTAAGCGTTTATTGTTGCCATTCGCGGAGCTGTAAGAAATGAGTATACCCAGTGTTATGACCCATCGCATTGTCACCGTTCAAATGGACGATTCACTGGCTGTGGTTAAAGAGATATTTGAGGCCAGTGGCTTTCATCATTTGCTGGTGGTTGAAAATGAAAAGCTGGTGGGCGTGTTGTCAGACCGGGATTATTTAAAAGCGATCAGTCCTTTCCTTAACAGCATTAGCGAACGTATCCGCGACCGGGCGACTCTGGAGCGTAAAGTGCATCAAATTATGACCCGGGAAGTGATTACCCTTAAAGTGACCGACACCATGGTCAGTGCCATCGGCTTATTTAACCGCCATAAAATTTCTTGTCTGCCGGTTATTGATGAGACCGGAAAGCCGGTTGGTATTGTTAGCTGGCGGGACATCTTCCGCTATTTTGGCGCTTCGGTGGAGAAGCGCCGGGCAGAGTGATATCGATCAGGTCTGACTGCCAAGGGTCTTAAGGGCTTCGCCATCTAAACGGTAGCGGATCCATTCGCCCTGAGGTTTAGCGCCTAGCGACTCATAAAAGTCAATGGCTGGCTGGTTCCAGTCCAGTACGCTCCATTCAAAACGGCCACAGTCTTTCTCTACCGCAATGCCGGCCAGATGAGTCAGCAGTTGCTTGCCTGCGCCAAGGCCTCTGCTCTGTGGTGAAACATAGAGATCTTCAAGATAAATCCCGTACTGACCCTGCCAGGTCGAATAACTGAAAAAGTAGATGGCAAAGCCGATGGGCTGGCCTTCATGTTCACAGATCAAGCCATGGGCATGGGGTGTTTCGCAAAACAGGGTATTGTGAATATGCTCGGGAGTAGCTTTGGCTTCGTGCTCAGCCTTTTCGTAAATAGCCAGTTCTTTGATGAAATGTAAGATGGTGTCGGTATCTGATTTTTGAGCGGGTCTGATGGTAATGGCCATGAGTTCTCCTCCGTCGCAACAATAGCTGAGTATTATTCGTTTTTAAAGGTGGCGAAGTGTACCTGAAAAGGCCACAGGTAGCACGGTTTGCACCGCCGGACTACCTGTGGTTTTCCGTATTAGGAAAGCTGCGGGGATTTCCCCATCAACTTGTTCTTGAGCAGTGGAAACAAGCCAAAGAATTTGCCGAACAGGGTAGTTAAGTCCTGCAAAATCAAATACAGACAAGGTACCAGCAACAAGGTGACAAGCGTGGCATACAATACGGCTGAGCCTAATGCTGCTGCCATGGGAATAACAAACTTAGCCTGCAGACTGGTTTCAAACAGTATCGGCATAACTCCGGCAAAAGTGGTAATCGAAGTCAGAGTAATTGCTCTGAAGCGAGCACAGCCCGCTTCCTGAACGGCTTGCAGAATAGAGTAACCTTCCAGACGCTTCTGGTTTATGTAATCGGTCATTACCAGTGAGTCATTGATAACCACCCCGGCTGCAGCAATTAAGCCGAAGGTCGACATCATACTCAGATCGAGGCCAAGCAGATAATGGGCCCAGATGGCACCGGTCAGACTAAAGGGGATAACCGACATAATGATTAGCGGCTGGCCATAACTCTTCAGCGGTACCGCCAGTAAGATGTAAACCATGATCATGGCTGCTACGAAGAACATGATTTGTTCATCCTGCTGCGCCTGTTGTTCTTCAATGTCGCCGCCCAGCTGGGTTTGTACATTGGGGAACTCTTCAAACAGCTGGGGGAGCAGCTTTTCATCAATACTGGCCACCACTTCGTTGGGTTCAACCTGCTCTTCGTCGATAGCACCCCACACATAAACCGAGCGGTAGCCCTCTTCACGACGAATATAACTGATGCCCGGCTCTTCGCTGAGGGTCACCACATCACCTAACATTACCTCGTCACCCTCGGGGGTGGTAATTACGGTGTACTTGAGGTCGGAAAAGCGTTCTCTGGTCAGGCGCGGATAGCGCACCATTACCCTGACTTCCTCACCGTCGCGAATCACCCGTTGGGCTTCGCCACCGTAGAAACTCAGGCCAACCTGATTGGCAATACTGCGCAGGGTAAGACCCAGCTCATAAGCAGCAGGTAATAGTTCCATGCGCACTTCTTTACTGGACGGGTCAATGGTAGAGCTCACATCATAGAGCCCCTTCTCCTGTTGCAACATCTGAATAAAGCGCAATCCCGCTTCGTTCAGCGACTTAATGTCGGCACCATACAGCAGGTAACCAAACTCGCCGTTATCGCCGCCACCGTTAACATCGTCTTCAATACTAAAGCTCTTCATACCGGCGATTTCGGGGATTTGTTCACGCCACTTACGTGCCAGTTCAAAGGTATTAAAGTGACGTGCGTCCTCATCGACCAGAGGAATAACCAACCGTGCTTCGGTACGGGATTCGTTAAACGCGAGCAGATCACGGATCATGCCCGAACCATATTCCTTGATAGTTTCTTCTTCAATTTTCCAGATCACCGACTCAATAGTTTTTAATGCTTCAATGGTCGCCATATCCGACACATTTTCGTTCATCTCAATGCCGATGTTGGGGAAGTCATGGGGCACCTTAGGCTGAGGTATAATGCGTACATGATTACCGGCAACCAGACCCCAGCTAAGCATTAGCATGGCAACAAACCCGGCCAGCACGGCCCAGCGCCAATGTACGGCTTTTTCGACAGTGCGACGGTACGGGCCATTTATAAACTGGTTGAACCGCGCATTGAAGCGAGCGCGCCAACCGTCAGGTTTTACTTTGCTGAATTTTATGTTGGCAATGTGCGCAGGCAGGATCAGTTTGGATTCAATCAGGCTAAAGGCCAGGCACAAAATCACTACAATGGCGATATTGTAAAAGAATTCCCCTTCGGGACCGCTACTAAGGGTAAATGGGGCAAACACGGCAATGGTGGTAAGTACACCAAAGGTCGCTGGCGTTGCTACACGCTTGGCTCCGCGGATAACGTTTTCTACCCCAGGCCCCCGTTGTTCTATTTCGGTGTAGGCACTTTCTCCTATTACGATGGCATCATCCACCACAATACCCAGTACCATGATAAAGGCGAATAACGACAGAATATTCACACTTACGCCAAACACAGGCATTAGCATAACTGCGCCCAAGAAACACAGCGGTAGCCCTACCATAACCCAGAAAGCCAGGCGGAAGCGCAGAAAGATTGTCAGCATCAGAGCAACCAGTAGCGAGCCCTGAAACAGGTTGTTGAGCATCATGTTAAGACGAGCATTTAAGTAGTAGGTCATGTCTACCAGCTCTTTCAGCTCTAAACCGGCTGGCAGCTCCGTGTTTTTAAATGCCATGAAGTCTTTTACCGTTTCAGCAATCGGCACCATGCTCTGCGATTTAGTTGCGTCTACTGCAATCAATACCGCATTTTGCCCCGAGTAACGGAAGTAACGCTCACCTTCGGTAAAGCCATCTTTAATATCGGCAATATCAGAGAGCACGACCTTCGCGCCATCAGAGCCAATCTTAACCGGGATGCTGGCAAACTCTTGGCCATCATAAAACTGACTTTCAAAACGTACCGAGACCAGGCCTGCGTCAGTACGTAATTGACCGGCTGAAATGTTGGCAGAGTACTGATTAATGGCATTGGTGACGTCTGAAATCGTCAGGTTGTACATGCGCAACAGTTCGGGCTTAATCTCGATGGCAATTTCATCGGTTGGCACCCGGGCATTGGCAAGAGAGACGTTACTTAACTGGAGTAAGTCATCCTCAATTTCCCTAGCGATAGGCTTTAATTCCTCCAGAGGAATATCGCCCACCAGGGCCATTTGGTACACCTGCTGCTGAAACTCAGCCTGAGAAATGGTGACCGGCTCCATATCGGCCGGGAAGGTGGCAATACTGTCAACGCGCAGCTTTACCTTATCGAGCACATCGGTCAGTTCTTCGTCTTTATCGATCTCCAGCGACACCCGGCCGCTGTTTCTGAATGCACGGGACACGGTGCGTTTAATTTCGCTAACGTCTTTCAGGCTTTCTTCTATCTTGATCAGGATACTTTCTTCAATTTCCTGGGGGGACGCACCGCGGTATTGCGCCGAAATATTAATATAGTTTCTCTCAATATTCGGAAACATCTGACGCTGAATGGTTTTATAACCAAAGGCACCCATTATCAGGATGAATATCATCAGCAGGTTTGCAGCAACCGAATTACGGGCAAACCACGAAATAAGCCCGGTTTGAGGGTTTAATGGATCTGACATTGCGGTGGTTTCCGTTAATTATGGTTGTTTTGCGACGAGTTTATCGGCACCTTCAATGACCTTAACGGCCATACCGTTTTGCGGGTATTCCGGTAATGTCATGACAATCCGGTCACTAGTAGTAATATCGACCCGAATTAAAAACTCGCTGCCTACTTCACGCACCACTTCAACCGGCTTGGCTACCAGTTTATCAGCGTCATCAAGGATCCAGAGCTGGCGACGGGTGATCAGTTCCTGGGGAATACGGTAGACGTTATCAATAGTTTTACCGGTAAAAGCCACTTTGGTGTAAGCACCAAAACGCAGCACCGGCTGTTGCGAAGTTAAACCATAAGGGTCATTTATTCTGGCCACCAGGTGGGTCATACGGGTCGCGCTGTCGTAAATGCCTGAGTCGCGAACAATGGTGGCGGAGCGTTTAATTTCGTCAGTGGTGCCGTTAAGCAAGGAGACTGTTGCTTCAATACCATTAACGGTTTCAGGCAGGAAGGCCTGGTCGAATCGGGCCAGAGGAAAGGTCACTTCGCCCACTTCCACATTGTATAACGTGGCCGCAGTGGTTCCCACGGTCAGAAAATCCCCGTTACCAATAGAGCGACTAACAATCAAAGCATCATAAGGCGCAACCACCTCAGTGTTGGCGAGGTCACGCTTAGCAATTTTCATTTGTGCCTGGGCGGCCTTAACGGCTGCTTCAGCAGACAAAATCTGTGGTTTACGCAAGTATAAATCGGTTACTCTTGAATTGGGTAAGGTGGCGGCTTCACGCTCGGCGACATTGGCCAGCGCTTTTTCTTCTATAAGCGCTGCCTGAGCATTGGCCAGTGCCGACTCCGCTTGTAGCAGGGCCGCGGTGTACGCATCTTTTTCAATCGAGAACAGCATTTCGCCACGCTTAACAATGCCGCCGGCAACGAACTTTGGATTCCATTCAACCACTTCTCCGCTCACCTGGGCCGCCAGGCGGGTGCTTTCTAATGGCGCAAGTTCGCCGAAAGCTTCAATATTAATGGCAAAGGATTCTGGCTTTAACTGGGTAATCTGAACGGTTGGCCGGGTATCGACTGATTCATTTTCTTCTGTGGTGTCACCTAGTGCGGTAACAGTCTTCATTGCTCCAATCCCCAGAACAATGATGGCTATTGGTAAGATGACTCTTAGCAACTTCATATTTTGTACTTCCTTTGACCCTGGATACGCTTTTCTTTAGATTTATATTATGAGCGATGACAGCTATCGGATCGCTTTATAATTGTAACGAACTATTAAAAAGTGATGCTGCGAAAGCCTATCGTTTTAAGGTGTTAATGATGACGCACTTAGGACCTTATTGCGACCCTTTTCTTTGGCCCGGTAAAGTGCCTTGTCTGCCAATGAAAGGGCGTTGTTCAGACCATTTTCCAGATGAATTTGCGCCACACCAAAGCTGGCGGTGACTGTCAGTGAGGTGTTTTTGATTTGTACCGGCGTGGCCTGGAGTGTTTCACGGATTTTCTCGGCCAGCACCACGCCATTGCTCTCATTGGTGGTAGGCAGGACAAACAGAAATTCTTCGCCGCCCCAGCGCGCCACACCATCCTGTTCCCTGATGACCTCTTTAAACAGGTCTGCAACGTGCTTAAGGGCGATGTCTCCACCATCATGGCCGTAGTTATCATTAACCTGTTTAAAACGGTCGATATCACACAGAATAAGAGTAAGCTGTTCCTGCTGCCGTTTAGCGCGGTTTATCTCATGATCAATAAACTTCTGAATGCCGCGCCGGTTAGGCAGATTGGTCAGGGCGTCATATAACGCCTGTCGTTCAAATTTTTCACTGATATCGCGAATGATGATGAAGCTGGTTTGCCGGCTATGCTCGTAAAAGGCCGATAAAAAGGTCACGGTGGCGAAAGACAACAACAAACGCACTTTAAATTCGTGGGTATAACTGGCGATCAGCAGCGCATCACCGGGGGTAAACAGAATGACCGCGCACAGCGCGATAAACAGGCCAACAGTAATAACCCCCCAGAATACTCCGGCAAAAAACATGGCGACCGGGGGCAGCACAAAAATCCATAGCGGGCCGGTGCCAGCCACGCCACCGAATATAACCAGGTACAGCATCAGGCTAAGCAGGCAGAGTACCAGCAGGGTAGGGGCTATAATATGATTGTTTTTTAACTTACTGTGCAGCAAAACCCCTTTACAGAGGCCAAACAGGGTCGCCGATGACAGTAACACAATGCCCAGGGTAAGCTGTTCGTTGAACACGGCTTTGATGCCCAGTACCAGCGTGATAGACATGCCCACAATAGCAAACAGGTTGATAACGACTATTTTGCGGTTTGTGTCTTCATCGTGATCGCTGCGACAGCCACTGGAAATCAGGCCGTCAAACAGCTGTGTTATAAAGGTGTAGGGATTATCTGTTTGTTTCAACTCTGGTTACAACATCGTTGGTTAATTCATCGATAAGCAATCGCATTTGCGACACTGAAAAAGCAAAACCATCCTTGTTGAGAGGTAACCCGTAATTAAACTGAACAATCTGCGGTACCGCTCCGTCCGTTACCAGCCGGAATTTTCCTTTCAGGACCAACCTGCCATCGAAAGTAGGAATAAAGTCGTCCAACTGTATGTCTAAAATGTACTCTGGTTGGGCAGGATTTGTCCACTTGCTTTGCACTCGAAGACGCATTTGGTGGTTTGCTGACAGTGATTCACTCAATGCCATCTTAAAATCGCGGTCAAAGGGCTCGGCCCAGACGTGTTTAGGCGCGAAATGGATTTCGCTGTCACTGAGCTGCAAACTTAAGTTGCGTTGTTTAAGGTAATCCGGTGCCGTCAGCGAGCGTAAAAACAGGCTGGGCTGGTCGCTAATATCGGCGCTGGATTGTGCCATCACCTGGGTGGGCTTATGCAGCAGGTAATAGTTTAAGCCAATCGGTTTACTGCTGCAGCCCGCTAACCATAGCACTGCGATACCGGCTATCCACTTTTTCATTGGTCTTGCTCCTGAGGCCGGGGCTGAATATCAATCTCGGCATTATCTGAAAAAATCAGGCCATTTGGGGTTTTATTGAGTTGCATAAGCAGCGGTTGAATGGCCCTGAGAGTCTCTTGCAGTGAGTCAACTGTGTTGGCGATTTCCGCTTTACTTAATCCGCCCTCTGAGTAGTGCTGAAGGAGCCCCTCAAACGCTTGCAAACTATGCTGTATCTGGGTGTTTAGCTGTTCGGTATCGAGTGCAGCTATGGTTTCGTCAAAGTTATCGCTGGTTTCATTGACTGACTCGGCGGCTTCCTTGAGAGTGCCGATGACTGTGGTAATGTCTGCAATCAGTGTTTCCAGCGGCAGTGCATTGATTTTGTCCAAGATGGCATCTGCTTTTTGGGTGAGCTGGGTAAACTCACTGGATACAGTGGGAATAACGTCCATATCGTTAACCGATAACAGGGAAGCCGTGACCGGCTGATCGACGTGCTGCAGATCCACAAATAACCCGCCGGTAATAAAGTTGCCCATGCGTAGCGTGGCGCGCAGGTCTTTACGTATCCAGCGACCCAGTCCGTCTCGCAGGAACGCGAGCCCCTCTTTGCTATCTTCCAGTCGTGCTTTCCCCGGATAAATATTGATGAGCACCGGGATTGGGTATTCATCGTCCAGCAGGCTGCCAATGTCGACGTTATTGTCATTAATGGCTGCTACTTTACCAATCTGCAAGCCGCGATATTCTACCGGCGCTCCCACGGTTAGCCCCCGCACACTTTCGTCTATCAGCAGGACATACTGAGCGGCGTAACGAAACCGCTCATCGGCTGCGGCGTTATAGTCGCCGTAAATAACAAATTTGGCGTTATTATCTATCGGATTGCCTTTGGTGTCGCCTTGTGGGTTGCCAAAGGTCACCCCGTTAGCGAGTAAGGTTTCCAGGCTGCCGGTTTGAATGGTAAGGCCGTTAGAAGCCAATTGCAGTTTCACGCCACTGACGTTCCAGAATCGCGTATTTTCATCAATTAACTTGTGATAAGGCGCGTGGATAAATGCCCGGTAGGTAATGCGCCCCAGCTCAACATTAAAGTGGACCTCTTCAAATTCGCCGACCTTAAACCCTTTGTAAATGATGGTATCACCCGGTTTATAGGTTAAATCATCCGTATCGCTGCTTAGCTCTACATGTAAGCCGGGGGTACCCGGCGGCGTAACCGGCGGACGTTCCAGAGCGGTAAAATGATCCTGTTCGGTTTGGCCGGTTTCAGCTGTCATGGCTATAAAACTACCGGAAAGCAGCGTATTGAGCCCGGAGACTTCAGAAAAAGACACTCGTGGCGCCACTACCCAGAAGCGGGTGTTTTCATTAAGCAGACGGGCTGCGCTCTTTTCCAGCCGGGCGGTCACGGTAACGCCGTCAAGCTCGGGCTTGAGCTCAATTTTCTTTACCTGCCCGACATCCAGGTCGCGAATTTTAATGGGTGTTTTATTGACTTCAATACCACTGGCTGAACTCATATCTATGGTGATTAGCGGGCCCTGGTTTTGCCATTGGTAATACACCATCCACGCGCCAATCAGTAACGCAATGATGGGAATTACCCAGACTTTGGAGATTCGCGTTGTTGGTTTTACTGCTGCATCATCGGTCATAAATCTGAGTCTTTCCTTTGCTGCCAGATTAAGCGGGAGTCAAAAGTCATCGCGGCCAGCATGGTAATAAATACCAGCGCACAAAAAGCCAGCGCCGCGGGGCCGGGGTGAATCGCCAGGGTACTGCCCAACTGAATAAGCGCCACCAGAATGGCCACCACAAATACATCAATCATTGACCAGCGGCCGATAAATTCAATAAACCGGTAGTAGCGGATCTGCCTGCCGGGGTTTATCAGTTCTTTAAATTGTACCGCATAGGTCAGTCTGGCTAGCACCACCAGTTTAGCCACCGGGATCACAATACTGGCAACAAATATCACGAGGGCGACCGGATATGAACCCGACTGCCATAACGATATTACTCCGCCCATAATGGTGTTGGGCTCAGAGCTGCCAAACAGCTCCGTGCTCATTATCGGTAGTGCGTTAGCTGGAATATACAGGATTAACGCGGTAAACAGCAACGCCCAGGTACGCTGAATGCTTAGACTTGCCACCTGCGGCGTTAAGGGGGTGACTTCAGGGAGTTCACCATTATGTAACCAGAGTTTCAGGCGGGTATCATCAAAATAAAACAAGGCCGCGCTCATGGATACGCTGAACAGGACAAAGGCATAAAATGATAAACCAATGGCAATATCCGCCAGTGAGGTAATTTTTATCAGGCTGACCAGGGTACCAAGCAGGAAGATTTCAGCCATGCTCCAGGGCATCAGCCATTCAACCCAGCGCAACAGGGTTTTCATCCAGGGGCTCGGCGTACCGAGCAGCCGGCAGGTAAGCAGAATAATTAACCCGGTTAAAACCAGCCCGGGTAACACCAGGGTAGCCATGCCGGTGATCACTGCCAGGGTGAGGTAATCCTGCTCAACCAGTACATTCAGTCCGCCCGGTAAATCGATGCTGTTTTGCTGGCCATTGGCCCTGAAAGAGAGAAAATTAAAGGGCAGCGACAGCAACAGAAAAATCATCGCAGACAGGGAAAGAGCCAGCGACGCAGGCATATCATTCCGATGATAAATGCTCAGCGTGTAGCCACAGCGCGGACACACAGCACGCTGTTTGTTTTGCAAAGCCGGTACGTTGACATTGGCTTCGCACTGAGGGCAGGTGATATTACAAAGAGGAGGCGCTGACATTACTGGCGTCGAAAAGGGTTTTAGTTAGCTTAACCTAAACCCTACCGACTTAAAATACAACGGGGCTCATTATGAGCCCCGTTGGTATCGCAAAATGGGATAAAACTCAGTAGCTGGCGTTACCCGGTGTACGCGGGAAGGGGATGACGTCGCGGACGTTTTGCATACCGGTCACATAGGCAACCAGACGTTCAAACCCTAAGCCAAAGCCAGAATGGGGCACCGTGCCGTAACGGCGTAAATCGCGGTACCAGCCGTAGTCTTCTTTGCTCAGGCCCATTTCGGCCAGGCGTGTATCGAATACGTCGAGTCGTTCTTCACGCTGTGAACCACCAATGATTTCGCCGATGCCAGGGGCCAGCACATCCATCGCTGCCACGGTTTTACCGTCATCATTTAAGCGCATGTAAAAGGCTTTAATGTCTTTCGGGTAGTTTTGCATGATGATGGGAGCACCAACATGTTCTTCTGCCAGATAACGTTCGTGCTCACTGGATAAATCAATCCCCCAGCTCACCGGGAATTCGAAATCTTTACCGCAGTTTTCCAGAATCGTAATGGCATCAGTATAATCCATGCGAACAAAATCGCTGCTGATGAGCTTTTCCAGACGACTAATGGCGTCTTTGTTGATGCGCTGGGCGAAGAATGCCATGTCGTCGGCACGCTCTTCGAGAACGGCTTTGCAGACATATTTGAGCATGTCTTCTGAGAGCTGGGCAATATCACCTAAGTCGGCAAAAGCGACTTCTGGTTCAATCATCCAGAATTCAGCCAGGTGGCGGGAGGTGTTGCTGTTCTCCGCCCGGAATGTCGGCCCAAAGGTATAGATTTTAGACATGGCACAGGCGTAAGTCTCACCGTTTAACTGACCAGATACGGTCAGGTAAGCTTCGCGGCCAAAAAAGTCTTCGCTATAATCCACATCGCCTTTTTCGGTTTTAGGCACGTTCATCATATCCAGTGTTGATACGCGGAACAGTTCACCGGCGCCTTCGGTATCGCTGGCAGTGATAATCGGCGTGCTGATCCAGAAGTAACCCTGCTCGTGGAAGAAGCGATGGATCGCCTGCGACAAACAGTTGCGGATACGGGTTACGGCGCCAATCACATTGGTACGGGCACGTAAATGGGCGTGTTCACGTAGATACTCAATAGAGTGGCGCTTTGCCGCCATTGGATAGGTATCCGGGTTTTCAACCCAGCCCACGACTGCCACGTCTGTAGCATCCAGTTCCAGCGCCTGGCCTTTACCCTCTGACGCTTTCACACTGGCAGTAACAACCAGTGAACAGCCTGCCGTTAAGCGTTGAATATCAGCATAATTGGGTAAAGTATTGAGCGCTATCACCTGAACAGGATCGAAACAACTGCCGTCATGCAAAGCAATAAATGAAAGGCCCGCTTTAGAGTCGCGTCGTGTGCGAACCCAGCCCTTTACCGTTACCGATTCGCCAACCGCGTACTTACCAGCCAGTACGTCAACTACGGGGGCGTGTGTCATGGTTACTTTCTCCAATAAAAGTGTGTCTTTATATAATCGCAAATCATCGCATAGGCAAAGCGTGATTGCATCCAGATTCATTAAACAAAATGGCGTCTTGGCCGATATTAGGTGTAAGAGCGGTAAAAACACCGCTTTTAGCCCGACTGCTGCCTGATTATTAAGCAGTGTAGTAA
>OJDQ01000608.1_pt1 | contig 13954 bp, 9 predicted proteins | sample 1592851 | NCBI WGS metagenome assembly OJDQ01 (sample SAMN05416774, study PRJEB24817) | seawater metagenome | isolation source: Sea water | place: Canada:Atlantic | collected 2013-07 | reverse complement strand
CTTCATAGGTCATGCCCATGTCGTCTTCGTTCCAGAAGATCGCTTTCATCCGGATAAGATCGACAACACCCTTGAACTCATCTTCCGCGCCGATGTTGTACTGGATCGGTACAACCTTGGCACCCAGACGCTTGCGAATCTGCTCGCACACGGAATCAAAGTTTGCACCGGCACGGTCCATCTTGTTGACGAACACAATCCGCGGCACTTCGTACTTGTTGGCCTGACGCCATACAGTCTCGGACTGGGGCTCAACACCGGAGGAACCGCAGAACACAACAACGGCACCATCCAGTACACGCAGGGAACGCTCTACCTCAATGGTAAAGTCCACGTGTCCGGGAGTATCAATGATATTGATACGGTGCTGGTCGTACTGCTGATCCATGCCCTGCCAGAAGGTGGTGGTCGCAGCGGAGGTAATGGTAATACCACGCTCCTGCTCCTGCTCCATCCAGTCCATGGTGGCAGCACCGTCATGCACCTCACCAATCTTGTGAGACACACCGGTGTAGAAAAGAATACGTTCGGTAGTGGTAGTTTTACCCGCATCTACGTGGGCGCAGATACCGATATTACGATAGCGATTGAGAGGAGTCTTACGTGCCACGCGGCTAACCTCGATTCACTGATTCAAATATAGAAACCGGCCTGAACACAGACCGGTTTCACTCGACTGCCTTCTGCCTTAGAAGCGGAAGTGAGAGAAGGCCTTGTTAGCCTCGGCCATGCGATGCACGTCTTCACGCTTCTTCATCGCGGAGCCTTTGCCTTCGGCGGCATCCATCACTTCGCCGGCCAGACGGGCAGGCATACTCTTCTCGCCACGCTTACGGGCAGCGTCTACCAACCAACGCATTGCCAGAGCGGTACGACGGCTGGGACGAACTTCAACAGGAACCTGGTAAGTGGCACCACCAACACGGCGGCTCTTTACCTCAACGGCAGGACGGATATTGTCCAGCGCCTTCTCGAACATCTCCAGGGAATCAGCCCCTTTGCGTTCGGCAATGATGTCCAGAGCGCCATAAACAATACGCTCGGACACAGATTTCTTACCACTAACCATTACGTGGTTCATGAACTTGGCCAGAATCTGGCTTCCAAACTTCGGATCCGGGAGGATCTCACGTTTGGCGACAACGCGACGTCTTGGCATCGGATGTGTTCCTCTAACGTTCCCGCTTAGGGCGGGGAAATCTTCAGGTAATTCCGGAACGGCATTCCGTCCGGACCTTACTCATCCCTCCGCAGCCATACAGCTGCGGCATTCAGAAAAGGGGCTCGGTTACTTCAATTACTTCTTGGGACGCTTGGCGCCATACTTGGAGCGACGCTGCTTGCGATCCTGCACACCTGCCGTATCCAGAGTTCCACGAACAGTGTGGTAGCGCACACCGGGAAGGTCTTTCACACGACCGCCACGGATCAGTACTACGGAGTGCTCCTGCAGGTTATGACCTTCACCACCGATGTAGGAAGATACTTCATAACCATTGGTCAGACGCACACGACACACTTTACGCAGTGCGGAGTTCGGCTTCTTCGGAGTAGTGGTATACACCCGAGTGCAAACGCCGCGACGCTGGGGGCAGCCCTGCAGGGCTACGGAGTCGCTCTTTTCTACCTTGCTTTTGCGCGGCTTGCGCACCAGCTGGTTTACAGTTGCCATGAAACTACTGCCTCACGCTTACAGTTCTGTGACAGAAACCGTCATCTGACAGCTCTGACACCCATTTACTGCCCATTGAACAGGGGGGCAGCGATTGTAGGGACCCCCCGGCATCACGTCAAGATGCCGGGGATTCCGTCACTCGCCAGCAATCACTCGTCTGAGGAGCTGAGAGCCTCGGACAGGGCGGCTTCCACCTCGTCCATAGTGGGCGCTTCCGGCCCGCGTGCCTCGGCACGCTGACGGCGACGCTCCAGATGGTGAGCATAGCCAGTACCAGCCGGTACCAGACGCCCCACCACCACGTTCTCTTTCAGGCCGCGCAAATCGTCTTCCTTGCCGGTGACCGCTGCCTCGGTAAGAACCCGGGTGGTCTCCTGGAAAGACGCTGCAGAGATAAAGGACTCGGTAGCCAGGGATGCCTTGGTGATACCCAGCAACTGACGCTCGTACTGCGGCAGCATTTTGTCCTCGGCCTTGAGGTGTTCGATCTCTTCCATCACACGGGCATATTCCGCTTGCTCGCCCTTGATGAAACGGGACTCGCCCACTTCCAGTATCTCTACTTTACGCAACATCTGACGGATGATCGTTTCAATGTGCTTGTCATTGATCTTCACACCCTGCAGACGGTAAACCTCCTGCACCTCGTTAACGATGTAACGAGCCAGTTCAGATTCACCCATCAGGCGCAGAATATCGTGCGGGTTGAGCGGACCATCAGAGACCACCTCGCCCTTCTCGACTTTCTCACCTTCGAAGACGTTCAGCTGACGCCACTTGTGAATCAGCTCTTCGTAGACATCACCACCGTCATCCGGGGTGATTACCAGGCGAACCTTGCCTTTGGTTTCCTTACCGAAGGACACGGTACCGGACTTTTCAGCCAGGATTGCCGCTTCTTTGGGGTTCCGCGCTTCGAACAGATCGGCAACACGAGGCAGACCACCGGTGATGTCACGAGTTTTGGAGGATTCCTGCGGAATCCGCGCAATCACGTCACCCACCGAGATGTTTGCACCATCTTTCAAACCACACAGTGCACCGCCCGGCAACAGGTACTGGGCCGGCATATCGGTATTGGGCATCAATACCGGTTTGCCCTTGCCATCAACCACACGCACCACTGGGCGCATGTCCTTGCCAGCGGCAGGGCGGTTCTGGGTGCCAAGCATTTCGATGTTGGTCAGACCGGTCAGCTCGTCGGTCTGGTGATTTACGGTGATACCTTCTTCCATATCACCGAACTGCACCTTACCTTCCACTTCCGCAATGATAGGGTGGGTATGCGGGTCCCAGGTAGCAACTACCTGACCGCCATCAACCTGATCACCTTCACCCACGGTCACGGTGGCACCGTAAGGCAGCTTGTAACGCTCACGCTCACGGCCAAGCTCATCCGCTACCGCCAGATCGGCAGAACGGGAAACGATCACCAGACCGTCCTTGTGCTGCACATGCTTGGCGTTGTGGAAACGCACCTTACCACCATGCTTGATCTGAATGCTTGATACCGCAGAAGCCCGGCTCGCCGCACCACCGATGTGGAAGGTCCGCATGGTCAGCTGGGTACCCGGCTCACCAATAGACTGGGCAGCGATAACACCAACCGCTTCACCGACGTTGACCTGATGGCCACGGGCCAGGTCACGGCCGTAACAGGTGGAGCAGACACCCCAGCGAGTAGCACAGGTGATCGGCGAGCGCACCAGCACTTCATCCACACCCATGGATTCCAGCTTGTTGACCCATACTTCGTCCAGCAGGGTGCCAACTTCGGCCAGCACTTCATCCTGACTGAGCGGGTTCATCACATCACGGGCCACAACACGACCCAGTACGCGCTCACCCAATGCCTCAACCACGTCACCGCCTTCGATCAGCGGCGTCATCAGCAGGCCTTCTTCAGTACCGCAATCCTCAGCGGTAACCACCAGATCCTGGGCCACGTCGACCAGTCGACGAGTCAGGTAACCGGAGTTCGCTGTCTTCAAGGCGGTATCGGCCAGACCCTTACGGGCACCGTGAGTAGAGATGAAGTACTGGAGTACGTTCAGACCTTCACGGAAGTTGCTGGTAATGGGCGTTTCGATAATGGAGCCATCAGGCTTGGCCATCAGACCACGCATACCAGCCAGCTGACGAATCTGGGCCGGGGAGCCCCGTGCACCGGAATCGGCCATCATAAAGATGGAGTTGAAGGAACCCTGCTCTTCATCTTCGCCGTCACGGTTTTTCACCACTTCGACGCGCAGGTTTTCCATCATTGCCTTGGCGATGTGGTCATTGGTACGCGCCCAGATATCCACCACCTTGTTATAACGCTCGCCGCGGGTCACCAGACCGGAAGCAAACTGCTCCTCAATCTCGCGCACTTCGTCTTCGGCAGCATCAATCATGGTGTACTTGGCATCCGGGATCACCATGTCTTCCACACCGATGGAGGAACCGGACAGGGTGGCTTCGCGGAAGCCCAGATACATCAGCTGGTCAGCAAAGATACAGGTCTCTTTGGTGCCGAGAATCCGGTAGCAAGTGTTAAGCAGCTTGGAGATGGCTTTCTTGGTCATGTTCTGGTTGACCATGGCAAAGCCCAGACCCGTCGGCACGATATCCCACAGCTTGCAGCGGCCGGGGGTAGTATCGGCAATAAAGGTGCGCTCTTCCACGCCGCCTTCCAGATCTCTTACCACTTCGTGAACACGCACTTTCACCCGGGCATGCAGATCTACCTGCTTGTTGGCCAGGGCGCGCATCACTTCTTTGGTGTCGGCAAAAATCTGGCCTTCACCCTTGGCATTTACCTTGTCACGGCTGATGTAGTACAGACCCAGCACCACGTCCTGGGTCGGGCCGATAATCGGCTCGCCGTTGGCCGGGGAGAGGATGTTGTTGGTCGACATCATCAGCGCACGGGCTTCCAGCTGGGCTTCCAGGGTCAGCGGCAAATGCACCGCCATCTGGTCACCATCGAAGTCCGCGTTGAAGGCAGCACACACCAGCGGATGCAGCTGGATTGCCTTACCTTCGATCAGTACCGGCTCGAACGCCTGGATACCCAGACGGTGAAGGGTCGGCGCCCGGTTCAGCATCACCGGGTGTTCGCGAATCACTTCGGCGAGGATATCCCACACCTCGGCGGTTTCGCGCTCGACCATCTTCTTGGCAGCTTTGATCGTCGTGGCCAGGCCACGCGCTTCCAGCTTGGCGAAGATAAACGGCTTGAACAGCTCCAGGGCCATTTTCTTGGGCAGACCGGTCTCGTGCAGCTTCAGAGACGGACCTACCACGATCACGGAACGACCGGAGTAGTCGACCCGCTTACCCAGCAGGTTCTGACGGAAACGACCCTGCTTACCCTTGATCATGTCAGCCAGGGACTTCAGCGGGCGCTTGTTGGAGCCAGTGATGGCGCGGCCACGACGACCGTTATCCAGCAGCGCATCCACAGATTCCTGCAGCATGCGCTTTTCGTTGCGCACGATGATGTCCGGAGCGCTCAGGTCCAGCAGACGCTTGAGACGGTTGTTCCGGTTGATCACCCGACGGTACAGATCGTTCAGGTCGGAGGTGGCAAAACGACCACCATCCAGCGGTACCAGCGGACGCAGATCCGGCGGCAGAACCGGCAGCACGGTAAGGATCATCCACTCCGGCTTGTTACCGGAATCCTTGAAGGCTTCCATCAGCTTGAGACGCTTGGACAGCTTCTTCAGCTTGGTATCGGAGTTGGTGGATTCCACTTCCTCACGGAGGATCTTGATCTCTTCGACCAGGTCCAGCTCCATGAGCAACTGCTGCACGGCTTCGGCACCCATTTTGGCTTCGAATTCGTCGCCGAATTCCTCCAGGGAGTCGAAGTATTCTTCGTCGGTCAACAGCTGGCCACGCTCCAGAGTAGTCATACCCGGCTCGGTGACCACAAAGGATTCGAAGTACAACACCCGCTCGATATCGCGCAGGGTCATATCCAGCATCAGGCCGATGCGCGACGGCAGCGACTTCAGGAACCAGATGTGCGCGGTAGGGCTAGCCAGCTCGATGTGACCCATGCGCTCACGGCGAACCTTGGAGAGGGTGACTTCCACGCCACACTTCTCACAGATCACACCACGGTGCTTGAGACGCTTGTACTTGCCGCACAGACACTCATAGTCCTTGATCGGACCAAAGATGCGCGCACAGAACAGGCCATCCCGTTCCGGCTTGAAGGTACGATAATTAATGGTTTCCGGCTTTTTCACTTCGCCGAAAGACCAGGAGCGGATCAGATCCGGCGGTGCCAGAGAGATCTTGAGTTTATCAAACTCCGTGACTTGTCCCTGACTTTTAAGCAGATTCAGCAGGTCTTTCAAGGCCAGTCCTCCGTAGCGAGCTTTACGCTCTCAATTCTTTCCTAAACCCGGGTAACAACACGAGCCGCTCTCCTCACGGGAGAGCGGCGCACATTGCTTCAGTCGTTTTCCAGCTCGATATTGATACCGAGAGAGCGGATTTCCTTCAGCAACACGTTGAAGGATTCCGGCATACCCGGGTCCATACGGTGATCACCATCCACGATGTTCTTGTACATACGAGTACGGCCATTCACATCATCGGACTTCACGGTAAGCATTTCCTGCAAGGTGTAGGCGGCGCCATAGGCTTCCAACGCCCACACTTCCATCTCACCGAAACGCTGACCACCGAACTGCGCCTTACCACCCAGCGGCTGCTGAGTTACCAGGCTGTAGGAACCGGTGGAACGGGCATGCATCTTGTCGTCCACCAGGTGGTTCAACTTCAGCATGTACATGTAGCCCACGGTGACCTTGCGATCGAACTTCTCACCGGTACGGCCATCCCAGAGTTGCATCTGACCGGAACGGTCGTAGCCGGCAAGCTCCAGCAGTTCCTTGATCTCGAATTCCTTGGCACCGTCGAATACCGCGGTTGCCATGGGAACGCCACCAACCAGGTTCTGGGCCAGCTCGATGATTTCGTCATCATTAAAGCTGTCCAGATCTTCCGGTGAACCACCGGCACCTGCCTTGTTGTAGATCTTGTCGAGGAAGCTGCGGACTTCCGCCACTTTCTTCTCTTCGGCCAGCATTTCACCGATGCGCTCGCCCAGGCCCTTCGCAGCCCAACCCAAATGGGTTTCCAGGATCTGCCCCACGTTCATACGGGACGGTACACCCAGCGGGTTCAACACCACATCCACCGGCACGCCGTGCTCGTCGTACGGCATATCTTCTTCCGGCATGATTACGGAAATCACACCCTTGTTACCGTGACGGCCAGCCATCTTGTCACCAGGCTGGATGCGACGCTTGATGGCCAGGTAAACCTTGACCACTTTCAGCACACCGTGAGCCAGATCATCGCCACCGGAGATCTTGGCCTGCTTGTCCCGATAGCGCTCGTCCTGCTCTTTCTTGTGCAGTTCCAGATACTGCTGGGCGCGCTCAAGCTGCTCAGCCACATCATCGTCGGCCGGGCGCAGTTCGAACCATTTTTCCGCGTCCAGGTTATTCAGGGCGTCGGCAGTCAGCTCAGTACCACGCTTGAAGCCGGCGCCGCCGTTGACCTTCTTGCCCACCAGCACGGTGCGCAGACGCTCCATGATATCCTGCTGAACAATACGGAACTCGTCCTTCAAGTCCTTGCGGAACTGGTCCAGGGAGTCCTGCTCGATCTGCTTGGCACGCTCGTCTTTTTCCACGCCATCGCGGGTAAAGACCTGTACGTCAATCACGGTACCCTTGACGCCGGAAGACACTCGCAGGGAGGTATCTTTCACGTCAGAGGCTTTCTCACCGAAAATGGCACGCAACAGCTTCTCTTCCGGGGTCAGCTGGGTTTCACCTTTCGGTGTTACCTTGCCCACCAGGATATCGCCGGCACCCACTTCCGCACCGATGTAAACAATGCCGGACTCGTCCAGCTTGGACAGTGCGGCCTCGCCCACATTGGGAATATCGGCAGTAATTTCTTCCGGGCCCAACTTAGTATCACGGGCAATCGCGGTCAGCTCCTGAATATGGATGGAGGTGAAGCGATCTTCCTTCACCACCCTCTCGGAAATCAGGATGGAATCCTCGAAGTTGTAGCCATTCCAGGGCATGAACGCGACGCGCATGTTCTGACCCAGAGCCAGCTCACCCATGTCCACGGACGGACCGTCAGCCATGATGTCCCGCGCGGCAACCTTGTCGCCCACCTTCACCAGCGGACGCTGGTTGATGCAGGTGTTCTGGTTGGAGCGGGTGTACTTGGTCAGGTTATAGATATCAACGCCGGCTTCGCCTTCGGTGACTTCATCGTCGTTAACACGGACGATGATGCGCGAAGCATCCACCTTGTCCACCACACCGCCACGCTCGGCAACCACACAAACACCGGAATCGCGCGCCACATGACGCTCAAAGCCTGTACCTACCAGCGGCTTGTCGGCACGCAGGGTGGGCACAGCCTGACGCTGCATGTTGGAACCCATCAAGGCACGGTTAGCATCATCGTGCTCTAGGAACGGAATCAGGGACGCCGCCACAGACACCACCTGGCGAGGCGAGACATCCATATGGGTAATGGTGTCGCGCTCCATCACGGTAAATTCGTAACGGTGACGCACAGTCACGAAGTCTTCTTCGAAACCGCCCTCTTCCGTCATCTTCGCGTCCACCTGTGCAATCACACACTCGGCTTCTTCGATAGCTGACAGGTATTCAATTTCTTCGCTGACCTTGCCATCAATCACTTTCAGGTAAGGCGACTCCAGGAAACCGTACTCATTAGCGCGAGCGTAGGTGGCCAGAGAGTTGATCAGACCGATGTTCGGACCTTCAGGGGTCTCGATCGGACACACACGACCGTAGTGAGTCGGGTGTACGTCACGCACCTCAAAGCCGGCACGCTCACGGGTCAGACCACCCGGGCCCAACGCAGAGACACGACGCTTGTGCGTAATCTCGGACAGCGGGTTGTTCTGATCCATGAACTGGGACAGCTGGGAAGAGCCAAAGAACTCTTTAACAGCAGCCGCCACCGGCTTGGAATTGATCAGATCCTGAGGCATCAGGCCTTCGGATTCCGCCAGGCTCAGACGCTCCTTGACCGCACGCTCCACACGCACCAGACCCACACGGAACTGGTTTTCGGCCATTTCACCCACGGAACGCACACGACGGTTACCCAGGTGATCGATATCATCCACCACACCGTTACCGTTGCGGATATCCACCAGGGTGCGCAGCACTTCGATGATGTCAGAGGTCTCTTCGCCCATCTGTGCGAAGTACTGCTTGCCTTCCTCGTCACTACGGGCACTGAAGTAGCGACCGTCATAGAGGATGCCAGGACCGGTTTCATCTTCGCGACCGAGACGACGGTTGAACTTCATCCGGCCAACGCCAGACAGGTCGTAACGCTCGTCGGTGAAGAACAGGTTCTTGAACAGGTTCTCTGCCGCTTCCTTGGTCGGCGGCTCACCCGGACGCATCATGCGATAGATCTCGACCAGCGCCTCCAGCGGAGTACGGGTCGGGTCGGCACGCAGGGTGTCGGCCATAAATGGGCCGTTGTCCAGATCGTTGGTATACAGGGTTTCGAAATAGTCGATTCCGCCCTGCTCGAGCTTTTCCAGCGTTTCCGCAGTCAGCTCGGTATTACACTCCACCAGGATCTCGCCAGTGTCCTGGTCGATAATGGATTTGGCCAGGTACTTGCCCTGCAGGTATTCAGCAGGAATCTCCAGGTACTCGATATTGGCCTTTTCCAGCTGGCGGATATGGCGCGCAGTAATACGACGACCACGCTCCACCACGACCTCACCGTCAGCCAGGATATCGAAGGTCGCGGTTTCACCACGCAGACGCTCCGGCACCAGCTTCATACGGTAAACGCCGTCTTCCACTGCGATTTCGTTGGTCTCGAAGAACATCTCCAACACTTCGTCGGAGGTATAGCCCAACGCACGCAGCAGGATAGTCGCCGGCAACTTGCGGCGACGGTCGATCCGTACGAACACCTGGTCCTTGGGATCGAATTCGAAGTCCAGCCAGGAACCACGGTAAGGAATCACCCGAGCGGAATACAGCAGCTTGCCGGAAGAGTGAGTCTTGCCTTTATCGTGATCGAAAAACACACCGGGTGAACGGTGCAGCTGGGACACGATGACACGCTCGGTACCATTGATCACAAAGGTACCGTTTTCGGTCATCAGGGGCATTTCGCCCATGTAGACCTGCTGTTCACGGATATCCTTGATGGCGCCACTGGATTCCTTGTCATAAATGACCAGACGAATCCGTACGCGCAGCGGCGCAGCGTAGGTGGTACCACGAACAGTACATTCTTTTACATCAAAAACAGGCTTGCCGAACTCATAGCCGGCATACTCCAGCGCTGCATTCCCGGAATAACTTGAAATCGGAAATACTGACCGGAAAGCGGCTTCCAGACCCTGGTCCAGACGCTCTTCTGCACTTTTATCTTGCTGCAGAAATTTACGGTAAGAATCGAGCTGTATGGCCAGAAGGTACGGAACCTCCATAACCTTCGGAAGCTTGCCGAAATCTTTGCGGATCCGCTTTTTCTCAGTGAATGAGTATGCCATCTGCGTTCCTCAGCTGTTGATCTATCACCCTTGGGTGATATTCCTGTATGAAACCTCTCACACAGAAACGACAAAAGGCTGGCAGCCCTCAAGCTGCCAGCCGGTGCCTTTCCGCATTATTGTGGAAAGACATTGCGCAAATGCGCTTACTTGAGCTCGGCAGTACCGCCAGCCTCTTCGATCTTTTTCTTGATCTCTTCGGCTTCGTCTTTGGCAGCGCCTTCCTTAACAGGAGCAGGAGCGCCTTCAACCAGCTCTTTGGCTTCTTTCAGACCCAGGCCAGTCACTTCACGGACAGCCTTGATCACGCCAACTTTCTTGTCACCGAAACCGGTCAGAACAACGTCGAACTCGGTTTGTTCTTCAGCGGCAGCAGCTTCGCCACCAGCAGCTGCAGGAGCAGCAGCAACAGCAGCAGCGGCAGTAACGCCGAATTTCTCTTCCATGGCCTCGATCAGTTCAACGAGGTCCATAACGCTCATATCGGCGATAGCGCCGAGGATATCTTCTTTGGAAACGGCCATTTTCAATCTCCTAAATCACCACACGGGCGATCCGATTGGATCGGGTAGTTACGCAGCCTGACAAATCAGGCGGCACTCTGTTTCTGGTCCTTGACTGCAGCAACCGTACGAACAAACTTGCCGGGCACCTCGTTGAGGGTACGTACAAATTTGGCCACCGGGGCCTGCATAACGGACATGAGCTGAGAAAGTGCTTCGTCGCGAGTCGGCAGCTTGGCCAGGACATCAATATCCTGAGGACCATACGCTACACCACCCACAGCCAGAGCCTTAACTTCCAGCGCGTCATTGTCTTTAGCAAAATCCTTGATGAGACGAGCAGCTGCACCCGGATCATCCTGGGAAAAAGCCAAAACAGTGGGGCCAACCAGTACGTCGTTCAGACACTCATAATCAGTGTCTTTCACGGCGAACTTCGCCAGCGTATTACGTACCACTTTCAGGTACACGCCGGTTTCACGGGCCTTACTACGCAACTCAGTCATCTGAGAAACAGTGAGACCACGATAGTCAGCAACCACAGCAGACAGCGCTTCAGTAGCAACAGCATTAACCGAAGCAACAATCGCTCGTTTGTCCTCCAGATTCAAAGGCATGATGTACCTCCTGGATTCACAAACATTAACCGTCAAAATCGACTGCAATCTGATTTCGAGGCGGTCGCCAGGGTCGGTTTCCCGACCATTATCGCGGAGCCACAACCTGAACAGATCAGGAAACAACTACCGCGCCTGCGCAGGCGGTTACCCCTTAATCCCGGCTTGTTACTTGCCTCATAAAGGCAGACTCCAAACAGAACCGGAAACCTGCGGTCTTTGACGCCCCGACAAGACACTCATAAAGAGTGAGTCATCGGGATCAAAGCCCTTGCGAGCCTGGCCAACTGCTCCAGGCTCAAATTACTTACATCGCCAGAGACGCCGGATCGATATTCAGACCGGGGCCCATGGTGGTGGACAGGGTTACTTTCTTGAAGTAAGTGCCCTTCGCGGAAGACGGCTTGGCTTTCTTCAGGTCAGCCAGCAGTGATTCCACGTTTTCCTTGATCGCATTGGAGTCGAAACCCACTTGACCCACGGTGCAGTGCACAATGCCACCCTTGTCGGTGCGGTAACGAACCTGGCCACCCTTGGCGTTTTTCACTGCCTGGGCGACATCAGGAGTCACAGTACCCACCTTCGGGTTAGGCATCAGACCACGGGGACCCAGGATCGTGCCCAGCTTGCCAACAACACGCATGGCATCCGGGGACGCGATCACTACGTCAAAGTTGATTTCGCCGCCCTGAACCTGCTCGGCCAGGTCGTCAAAGCCGACAACATCAGCACCAGCTTCTTTCGCTTCTTCTGCCTTGGCGCCCTGAGCAAACACCGCTACACGAACGGTTTTGCCGGTACCATGAGGCAGCACAGAGGCGCCACGAACATTCTGGTCAGATTTACGCGGATCAACACCCAGGTTGACCGCCACGTCCAGAGATTCCTTGAATTTCACCGTGGACAGCTCGGCCAACAGGGCCACCGCTTCTTCCACTTGATAGAGCTTGCCAGCTTCTACTTTTTCCCGGATGGCACGGGTACGCTTGGACAACTTAGCCATTGGTTAACCCTCCACATCCAGACCCATGGAACGGGCAGAGCCCGCGATAGTGCGCACGGCAGCATCCAGATCCGCAGCAGTCAGATCAGGCTCTTTGGCCTTGGCGATCTCTTCCAGCTGCGCACGGGTTACCTTGCCCACTTTCTTGGTGTTCGGCTCACCGGAACCGCTTTTGATACCAGCCGCTTTCTTCAGCAGGTAAGCCGCCGGCGGCGTCTTCATGGTGAAGGTAAAGGAGCGATCGTTGTAAACGGTGATCACGACCGGAACCGGCGCACCGGCATCCAGCTGCTGAGTCTGGGCGTTGAACGCCTTACAGAACTCCATGATGTTCACACCGTGCTGACCCAGAGCGGGACCAACCGGCGGGGACGGGTTAGCCTGAGCAGCTGCAACCTGCAGCTTGATGTAGGCTTGGACTTTCTTCGCCATCGTAAGACTCCTTGGGTGCAAACGCCGCGCCAGATGCGGGCTCCCCTCAGGTTGTCAAAACACCCCGGCCACTTTTCAGCGACCAGGGCACCTAAATTAATACTGCCGAAACAGGATCAGGTTTTTTCGACCTGACCAAACTCCAGCTCTACCGGCGTGGAGCGACCGAAGATCATTACAGCCACCTGCAGGCGACTCTTTTCGTAATTCACTTCTTCAATCACGCCATTGAAGTCAGCGAAGGGACCGTCGTTGACACGTACGACTTCGCCAGCCTCAAACAATGTCTTCGGCTTCGGCTTCTCTACTGCATCATCCATACGACGCAGAATGGCATCCGCCTCTTTCTGGGTAATTGGTGAAACACGGCCCGGATTTTTCGGGTCCTCACCAATAAAGCCCATCACTTTCGGGGTTTCTTTTACCAAGTGCCAGGAGTCATCACACATCTCCATCTGCACCAGCACATACCCTGGAAAAAACTTACGCTCGGACTTGCGCTTTTGGCCGCCCTTAATCTCTACCACTTCTTCGGTAGGAACCAGAATCTCGCCGAAAAGCTCCTCCATAGAACGCAATTTAACGCGCTCTTCCAGGGCGCGTTTTACGTGCTTCTCGAAACCCGAATAGGCATGTACCACATACCAGCGCTTTGCCATGTTTACCCCTTAGCCAATAACCCAGGACATGAGCCCACCGAGGATCCAGTCGAGCACAAACAGCAACAGGGCCACAATCACAACAAAGACAAGAACAATCATCGTGGTTTGCAGGGTTTCCTGACGCGTCGGCCACACTACCTTGCGCAGCTCAACCATGGAATCCTTGCGTAGCTGATTGAACGCCTTGCCCTGCTCGGTCTGCAGAGCAAAAAACACTGCGACCAGGGCAACAGCAACAACACCGACCACCCGGTAAAGAGTGGGCTGCTCGGAGAAGTAGCCATTACCGACAACAGCAGCGGCCACCAGACCAACTACCAGCAACCACTTCACCGCCTCGAAGGCGGCAGAGCCGGAACGTGCTTCTGTTTTCTCGCTCATCTTACGATGCACCCCACCACCCAAGCGGCAGCCTTGGGAAAATTGGCAGGCCAGGAGGGACTCGAACCCCCAACAGCCGGTTTTGGAG
>OJDQ01000605.1_pt1 | contig 13993 bp, 15 predicted proteins | sample 1592851 | NCBI WGS metagenome assembly OJDQ01 (sample SAMN05416774, study PRJEB24817) | seawater metagenome | isolation source: Sea water | place: Canada:Atlantic | collected 2013-07 | reverse complement strand
GCAGAAACCCTGTTTTCACAGTGAGTTCGCGAGGGGTAATGACACGGTTTTACTTTGTGAAATTGTGGATACTGGGTTTTAACTGGATTCAGAATCCGGCTCCCAGGATAACCGTTCAATGGGCTGGCCATCGGCGGCCACCAAGTTGAGCAGAATTGGCAGGCGACCGAGAAATTCCAGCCCCTCTGACTGGCGAAGCTCTTTGAGATACTGCTTTACCCGGCCACTGATCCACGGATGCAGGGTTGCCTTGATGGTGACGCCCTTGCAGCGAGAGCCCCTTTGCTGGTGCCAGTCCTGGAGAGCGGAGCGCAGTACCGGAAAATGGGACTGGAACTGCTCGAAGTCGTCGGCCACCAGATAAATGTCGTACTGGTAGAGATTGCCGCGCCAGCTCATTCCTGCCTTGGTTTCCTTGAGCCGCAACCGTGGTGCCAGGGTGCCGTTGATCCCGGCTTCCTGCGGGCGGTAACGGGCTCGTTCGCGGGTGTAGTGCTCCGGGGATTCCAGGTGGTCGAGGGCCTCAACAAGGGCTGCGCCGCTCTCCGGTCGATCTGCCGGTGCCTTGGCCAGCAACTGGCGCAGTATTGGCTGATAATGGCGGAGTGTGACTGGCAGTAAAGGTATCGGCTCACGCAGGTGGGCCTGCGCCATAGCGCTGGTATCCTCGCCGTGATAAGGCGGTTTGCCAGTGAGCATTTCGTAGAACACACAGCCCAGGGAATACAGGTCTGATTGCGGTGTCAGCGGCTGGGAGCGGTGTTGTTCCGGGCTCATGTATTTGGGGGTGCCCATGATGCTGTTGGTAGCGGTGACGCTGTTATCGCGCAGCATGTTGGCGGCGATGCCGAAATCCATCAACAGTGCGGAGCCGTCGGCACGGAACATCACATTGTCCGGCTTCACGTCCCGGTGAATGAAGCCATGCAGGCCGGCGTAGTCCAGGGCGCCAGCCAATTGCCGCAGCACGTTTTCTGCTTCCCTGGGCTCTATGCCATCGCGAATGCGCTGTTTCAGGCTGCCCCCGGTCACGTACTCCATGCTCAGATAATAGTAACCCTCGTGCTCGCCCACGTCGTACACCGGCACGATATGGGGATGATTAAGGCTGGCCACGGTGCGAGCTTCCTGCATGAAGCGTTCGGCAAAGCTGGGTTCCAGGGCGAGGGAGGGGGTGAGTATTTTGATCGCGACCTGGCGCTCGAAGGAATGCTGGGTAGCGAGAAAGACATGCGCCATGCCACCCTTGCCAAGGCGTTCGGTAATTCGGTATCCGGGAAGTCTGATGGCCATGCTGTTATCGAGGTCGTCCTGACCGATTATTGTTGTCGGGCCCGGGAAAATTTACTCGGGCGGTTCGCCGTAAAGCGCCTTCATTTCGGCTTCGGAGCGACGGGCCTGGGCCAGTTTCGCTTCCAGTCGCTTCTTCTGTTGATCGAGGCTGAGGAAAAAGCTGACCTTACTCTGCAGCAGTTGCGGATCAATAGGCTTGAACAGATAGTCTACGGCACCACTACGATAACCTTGTTGCACAAAGCGGGTTTCTTTCGAGATCGCAGTCACAAAAATGATAGGCACATTCTGGGTGCGCTGATGGGATCGCATGATGCCGGCTACTTCGAAGCCGTCCATTTCCGGCATTTGTACGTCCAGTAAGACCAGGGCGTAATCTTCCTTGAGGAGCTTGGCCAGGGCCGCATTGCCGCTGGTCACGCTGTCCAGATCACAGTCCATATCTTCCAGTACCACTTCGAGCGCCACCAGATTCTGCGGGGTGTCATCCACCAGCAGGATACGGGAGCGGGGTAGTTGCAGATTGTCGTCACTGGAATCGGCAGTGGTACTCATGATGTGATCCGGTTGGCGTAGTCGCTGAGACTTTAGTCTTACTCGATGTTATCAACTTTTTTCGGGGCCGTCTTGCTCTTCCAGCTTCCATTGTTGCACGGCCATCTGGGCTTTTACCTGTTCCAGCACATCCAGCAAGGTATCGCGGATCAGCTGGTCGAGTTGCTCGCCTTCTCCCTTGGCGGCACCGATCAGATCGTGGAGAAGTTGCTCAAGCTGCGGCCGGTTGGCCGGTGAGGCCAGGTCATCCACCAATTGATCCACGAAAGCGGTGCCGGTCTCGCGCACGGCGTCGCCGAGCAGGGCGATAGCCCTTGGCCCGGCCACGGGGATGGCCGCCAGGCGTTTACCGGCCTGGGTGCGGGTCAGCGATTCGTCGGTCAGGTGGGCGAAATATTCCGCCAGTTGATCGCGATACTGGCCGTGGCTTTTCTGGGTCGCGTCGGCGATGCGGGTGGCGATAAAACTCACCAGCTTGTCCTGGCGCGGTGCCAGTACCTGAGTTTCGATACGATGCAGCAGCGGACTGCCGCCACCGATTTCTCGTTGGGCGCCGCTTAAGACATTGATGACCACGCGGTCGGACACTTCCTCTACCACGATGCCGTAATACTTGAGGATAGTCTGGCCCAGCCAGGTTTGTGACAGGTCGATAATGCCCATGCGCTGCAGACGCATGACCAGGCCAACCACACGCAGAATCCGCAACCAGCGGAAACTGCCCACCGGAATACAGCCGAGCAGGTCATACCAGTGGGCAAAGGGGTAGAAGAACCAGCGGTGGTAGGTGCTGCGGGCAATGGCGACAATCCAGCGGATGACGAACTCGGTCAGGTAGACAGCGACGAAACAGAGGTCGTAGAACAGAAAATTACTGTGGATGGTATCCCGGTAGAAGGCATGGAATGCTGGCGTCATCTCTGCCAGAAACCCCTGTACCGGTGGCACCTGGAAAAGCCAGTCGAACAGGATCAGGCCAAGGTTGAGGATGACCAGGGCAATCATCAACAGATCGATAACAAAACCGATCGTGTCCAGATTGAGCTTCAGCTTTTCCGGGTGCAGTTTGATCTTCATGGGTTAGCCGCGAAACCTGGCCCATACCGGGCAGTGGTCTGATGGTTTTTCCATGCCACGCAGGTCATAGTCCACCCCGGTGGTATCGAGTTTTTCCAGCAGCGGGGCTGTGGCCAGGACGGTATCGATGCGCAGGCCCCGGCGTGGCTCGCGCTCGAAGCCCCGGGAGCGATAGTCGAACCAGGAAAAGATGTCATCAGTTTCCGGGTTCTGGTGCCGGAAGGTGTCGGTGAGCCCCCAATCGATCAGGCGCTGCCACCATTCCCGTTCTTCGGGCAGAAAGCTGGTCTTACCCTCGCGTAGCCAGCGCTTGCGATTTGCTTCGCCGATGCCGATGTCCAGGTCGGTGGAGGAAATATTGAAATCCCCCATGACGGCCACCTGCTGGTCGGGTTGCTGGTGGTTATCCAGGTAGTTCTGCAGGTCCTGGTAGAACTTTTCCTTGGCAGGAAATTTGAGCGGGTGCTCGCGGTTTTCGCCCTGGGGGAAATAGCCGTTGAGCACGGTAATGGCAGAGCCATCGGAATGACGCAGGGTGCCAATGATCATGCGACGCTGGGCGTCTTCATCATCGGAGGGAAAGCCGTACTGAACCGATTCCAGCGGTTCGCGGGTAATCAGTGCCACGCCATAGTGGCCTTTCTGGCCAAAATAGTAGGGGTGGTAGCCCATGTCTCGAACCGCCTGTTCGGGAAACTCCGGGTCGTGAACCTTGGTTTCCTGCAGGCCGATCAGGGCCGGCTGATATTTATCGATGACTGCCTGCAACTGGTGCAGACGGGCGCGAATACCATTGATGTTGAATGAAATCAGGGTCATGGAGCCTCCTTTGTGCGGGCATTGTACACCAACAAAAGATGACCAAGGCAGACCACTCTGTGGCGTTATCGGACATGGTCCGGGGTGAACAGTTGCGGCTATGATGTCTCCTGAAACCGTGACTTCATCGTGGCGCCTGACGCAAGCCTTTGCCGCCACAGAAAATTCTTACGCCATGCATCTACGCTGAAGTCACGGTTTCAGGAGATCTCTTTTATTTTCGTGCCCAACTTAGGGAGACACCATGTCAGCAGTTTCCGCCGGTCGTCAGACGCTGGTCTTTGCCCACGCCAACGGCATTCCCGGCCATAGCTATGACACCTTTCTGGCACCGCTGGCGGACGAGTTCGATGTCATCATCATCGATCGCTTGGGCCACAATCCGGCTTACCCGGTGGATGCGGACTGGCATAGCCTCAGCCTGGAGCTGGAAGCCAGGCTCGAATCCCTGCCCAAGCCGCTGGTTGGAGCCGGACATTCGCTGGGGTCGGTAGTCATGTACCTGGTGGCCCAGCGCCGCCCGGAATGGTTTTCCGCGCTGATCATGCTGGACCCGCCGATGATGAATGGCTGGCACGGGGTGATGATGCATGCGGCGAAGCTGACCGGCATGATTGATCGAGTGACACCGGCGGGCAAGAGCAAGGGGCGGCTGGATTACTGGCCGAACAGGGAAGCCGTGGAAAGCTATTTTTCCTCACGCGGCCTGTTCCGGGCCTTTGATCCACGTTGCCTGGCAGATTATTTGCGCGCGGGGCTGGAGCCCTGGGAGGGCGGCTGGCGATTGCGTTTTCGCCCAGAGGTGGAAGTGGCCATTTTTCGACATACCCCCACGGCTGCCACACGCATGCCCAGGCTGAAAGTGCCCGGGGCGATTATCACCGGCAAGGGGTCGCCATCTCCGTTTCTCGACAGTGCCCGGCGCCATGTTCGCCGCCACGGCATGCTCCATCGCATTGCGGAAGGATCGCACATGTACCCACTGGAGAAGCCTGAACAGACCCTGGCCCTGTTTCGCGAAACCCTGCAAACGCTGCAACAGGGGGAGGCGAGTTAATGGCTGCAAAAGAGAAGAAATTTCACGTTTTCGGACAGACTCTGGCCGCCCTCAGCTGGGACGGCGAGGGCGAGCCGGTGTTGGCCCTGCATGGCTGGCTGGACAATGCCGCGTCCTATATTCCGCTGGCGTCGCAGTGGCAACGCCCCATGGTGGCACTGGATTTTTCCGGTCATGGTCACTCGGACCATCGCCCCGACGGGGTGGTAACCCACCTGGTGGATCATGTGCGAGATGTGCTGGCAGTGGCAGATCAGCTCGGCTGGCAACGCTTTACACTGGTTGGTCACTCCATGGGGGCGGGGATTGCCTGCCTGTTTGCGGCAGCGTTTCCGGATCGGGTCTCCCGGCTGGTGCTGATTGAAGGATTGGGCCCGCCCAGCACGCCCGGTAAGGACGTGGCCAGCACCCTGCGCAAGGCACTGGATGACATGATGGCTTTGGCAGACAAGCGCAAGCCGGTGTACACGGACATTGCCGACGCGGTTGAGGCACGCACCCGCGGCTTCGGTGGACTCAGCCGGGAGGCGTCTGCGTTGCTGAGTGAGCGTGGCCTGATGCCGGTGACCGATGGCTGGACCTGGCGGGCGGACAGCCGCCTGCGGCTGACTTCCTCGTTGCGGCTTACCGAAGAGCAGGTGGAGGGTTTTGTTCGTGCCATTCAGGCACCGGTTTGCCTGATTCTCGGTGAGCAGGGCATGGGCGGCAACGGCATGTTCGATCACCGGCTGGACTGGTTGCCGGACGCCTCCGTGGTGCGTTTAGCGGGTCGGCACCATTTGCATATGGAAGCACCGGAGGTCGTGGCAGGCGCAATCAATACCTTTCTGGATGACAACAACCGCTGACTGACCAAAAGCACCAGACCTGTCCAGGCCACTGCCTGAAAGGGTCATGTATTGCCTTGCCCAGGCTCGCTAAGCTTCAGGAAAAATGTATTCAAGGAGCGCGTTACGATGAAAGTGGTTGAGGTAGCCTCGCTGACCGATTACGTGGGCAAGGAACTGGGAGCGTCCGACTGGTTCCAGATAGATCAGGACAGAATTAACGCTTTTGCTGACGCGACCCTGGACCATCAGTTCATTCATGTGGATCCGGATCAGGCCAAGAACACCCCTTTCGGCACCACCATTGCACACGGTTATCTGACCCTGTCGCTGCTGCCTTATCTGCAAGCCTCCATTGATGGCTTCTTGATGCCCAAAGGCATGAAAATGGCCATGAACTATGGCTTCGACAAACTGCGATTCATGGCACCGGTGAAAGAGGGCAAGCGGGTTCGAGCAGTAGCCACCTTGCTGGAGGTCACCGAAAAGCGTGAAGGGCAGTGGTTGTTGAAATTCGCCTTTACGGTGGAAATCGAAGGAGAGGACAAGCCGGCACTGGTTGCCGAGTGGTTGCTGATGTACTTCGTCTGAGACAAACAGCGCCATAGAGAGAATCACAAGGTCTCCTGGTCAGGTCTGTCGTTTTGTGCACGGCAGGCCTGTTTTTTTATCGCACACTCCTCTCGACAGACATAACTGATGTCAGCTTTGAAAGTTCGGGTTCTACACAAGGTTGATCAAATAAGCTACTGATTTGGCTCAGGTTGAGTTGTGGCGCTGGCCGTTATTGTTGCTGGCAAAATAGCGCATTTCGACGTACTGTACAGGGGAACTTTCGTGTTAGAGCGAATTTGTCGCCACCCCGTATCAGGGCTTCCCAATGTTGCACCGTCCCCGACAATGGCTTCGCCGTCTGGTAGACAACCGTTCTGCCATCCGTCGTGATCTGCGCCTTAGCCTGACCCATGCAGCGGATATTCCCCGCATGGTCCTACCATTGGGCCGGGAGCCAGGTGTTCGCTCGGAAATGGCCTGGTCATCCTACTCAAGCCGCGGTGAGGCCCTGTTCTCGCTCTTGCAGTTGCTGGTGCCGGCCACCCGTGAGTCCATCAGCCAGGGCACCCTGGTCTGCCATCCTCCGCGGACCACCCATGAAGGGCGCTCTTCGCGCTGGTTCTTCATCAATGGCATGGGAACGGCCGGGCCGGTGGCGCTGCTCAATGCCAGCGAGATCGCGCGGATTTTTCGCCGTCCGGTGCACCTGATCCATACCCCTACATGGGGACTGATCCGCGATGTGGCCGAGTCGATTACCGCTCGTACCCTGCGCAAGGACGGCAAACTGTCGCGCCCGGCGTTGAATATCCTGGTGGAAGCACTGGAAAATAATGATCAGGTAGTGCTGGTCTGCCACTCCCAGGGCACCATTGTTGCCAGCTATATCGTGCGCAAACTGCTGCGTCACCCGAGCGCCCGGCAACTGGTCAAGAAGCTGGAAATTTATTGTATCGGTGGGGTGGCCGACAGCCTGGAAATCGATCCGCAGCTGACGCTTGCGGCCGGTCACCCGGTGCCCTATGTGGAACACTTTGCCAACGGCCGTGATTATCTGGCGCAGATCGGCATTCTTTCCCATCTGGACAGTACCGCTGGCACTGTCTATTGCCTGGCCGACCGCCCCGGGCATCTTCTCAACGAACATTATCTGCCTGCCATCGCGCGCGGGGATTTTTGTCAGCGTCATTCCCGGCTTTACGGGTATGTGCGAGGGCGAGAGCCCGGCCTGAAAGGGGCGCTGTCCGTGGTAAAAAAGGGAATGGAGCCACATGGATAACAACAACAAACCGGTGCTGCTGTTTGTCGATGACTCGAAGGTAATGCGTCTTGCTGCTGACAAGATGCTGGGCAGGGAATTTCGTGTCGAAGTGGCGGAAAACGGCGTCGAAGCCTGGGAAATGATCTGCCACAACCCGACCATCAGCGTGGTTTTTTCCGACCTGGCGATGCCGGAGATGGACGGCTTTACGTTACTGAAAAAAATCCGCACCAGTGACGATGACGGCATTGCCGGTCTGCCGGTGATCATCGTTACCGGTGCCGAGAACGACGAGGAAACACGCAGCGAAGCCCTACGTCTTGGCGGCACCGACTTCATCAGCAAACCGTTCAATTCCACGGATCTTCTGGCCCGTGCTCGTGCCCATGCCCACTACCAGCGTGAGCGCAAGGAACTGGCCCGCCAGGCCATGATCGATCCGCTCACCCGACTCGGTAACCGTCGTTATCTGCAGCATCGCCTGCGCCAGGAGCTGGCGCTGGCCAGTCGTCAGCAGATCCCGCTATCGGTTGTGCAACTGGAGATTTACCAATTCAATCAACTTTTCGTACAGCTCGGTAAACGTAGAACCGATATGGTGTTGATGAAAATGGCGCAATTGATGCGGGGAGTGGTACGTAAGGAAGATTCGCTGGCAAGAAGCAGCGTGGCCCAATTTACCATTCTGCTGCCCAGTGCCGGAGCCAATGGCGCCCAGCGTTTTGTCGAGCGGGCGTTGAAGGTCAGCGAGAAACTGGCTTTCCAATTTCGCGGCCGGGCACAGCAATTGCCGCTGTCGGTGGTCATTCATACGCCCACTGCGCATACCGGGCTGATGCCCCGCCAGGTTCAGGCGGTATTGGATGAACAGATGAGCAAGGCGCGCCTGGCCGGGCCCGGGGCGGTGGTCAGAGATGGCCCCGATGAGCCTCTGGCCACCGCCCTGACGACGCCTTCGATAACCATAGAGCAGGCACTCACCCTGTTGCGGGCTGGCAAGCCCCGTGTGGTGGTGAATGCATTGCCGGACTTGAAACGCCAGCTGGCGCCCCTGTTGAAATTGATTGAGCAGACGCCGGCGGGTCAGGAGACAGCATGAAGGTAATGGTTGACCGGGAATTTCCTGTCGGCGTGGACCGGCTTTATGAGATTCTCACCAGCAAGGCCTATTTCGAACAACGATTCGAATGGGGCAAGGTAAATGACTACCGTTTCCAGGCCTTCCAGGAGACCGGGGAAGGTCTGCTGATACAGATCGTTCAGCCGATACAGATTCGCACCGAAAAGGTACCGTCATTTGCGCGGCGTTTGCTGCCCAGTCAGGCGGATTTGCTGACGGAATTCCTGTGGCAAGCCACCGGCCGGCCGGGTTTCTATCAGGCCCGCTATCGCTTTCAGCTTGGCAATGTGCCGTTGAAAATCAGTGGCACCATGGTGCTCAACGCCGACGGTGAGTCCCAGTCCATCCAGCAAACCCAGGTGGAAATCACCTCATCGGTTCCCCTGGTGGGCAGGAAACTGGTGGATCTGGTGGCGCCGAAAATTGACGATGCTCTGGCAGGGGATTACCGGCATACACTGCGTTATGTGGAACAGTTTGCCTGACGTGGCTGGAATAATTTTTACCACAGAGTGCACAGAGAACACTGAGTGAAAACCGGGCCATGACTGCCATGTTATCGCGGGCACTGAAATGCGCGGCGAGGTACGGCGGGGCTTTTGATCTTTCTCAGTGTCCTCTGTGCCCTCTGTGGTGAAACCAGTCTTTTGCTCTTAGCGCCGATACCTCGCCCCTAACTCCCGCAATCCCCGCTCCCAGCGTTTCCTGAACCAGCGCTTGCGCCGCCATTTCGCCCGTGTATAGCCGGAGGCGATGTGCAGGGCGTTATCGCTGTTCAGGGCATCCAGGATCTGCTGGCTGAGCTCCTCTCGGGTGACCGGGCTGCGAGCAATCTTGCGCTGGAAGCGAGCGTCGCTGAGCGGGTCGGTGGCGCACAGGCTGCTGGCCTGCTCCTGATACAGGGGGATCACCAGGGTGGTCACCCTGATACCGCTACTGTGCAATTCACTGTGCAGGCTTTCTCCCAGGGCCACGATGGCGGCGCTGGCAGCGCTCTGGGCGCCAGCCAGAGGCCCTGCCAGGATGCCGTATTCCGGTACCACATTGAGAATCCGGCCACCTTCTTCCTGGCGGTGCATGGCGCTGATCGCGCTCTGGCACAGATTTACCGTATCCATCAGTTGCTCATCCATAACCCGCTGCCAGTGTGATGTCTGGGTCGCCTCGAAAGGGCCGAGGGTCAGTGGCGCGGGCAGGTTAATCACGGTATCCAGCTGTTGCCAGCGACGTAGCACCCGTTCTACACCCCGTTGACGGTCGCGGGAGCTGCCGGGAAGACAATCCAGGAAAAGCGCTTCTCGACCATTGCCGTGCAGGTTGGCACAAAGTTGGTTTCCGAGTTGCCCATCCGCGTCAGCCAGGGCAACCCGAAAATGCTCTGCAGCGTCACTGACCAGGGCCTGACCAAGTTCGGAGCAGGCATTGCTGATAAGCAGGGTAGGCTGATGTTTCAAGGGATCTCCGGGAAATAATCATTGAAAGTGAACAGGTGTTGACTTTCCATTCTTGTGAGTTAACATGTGTTCACTAAAACAATTTAAGAGGAGCGTTACCCATGACTACTATCTCTCGTATCAGTAAAGACATTTTCGCTCTGGTTGTGGCTGTTCTGTTCACCGTGCTGATGGTAGCCGGTCTGGCCGATCAGGGGAAAAATCTGTTCCCGGCCATGCTGGCATTTGCCGCCATGGTGCCGATCGTTGGCAGTGCGGCGGTGGCCATCAAGCGTGACTGGGACAACCGCGACCATCACTTGTCAGTCTGACCTTGTCCGGCGTGGGCGCTTGCCGCCTGCGCCATTCTCTCTGCGTCGGCTACCGGCCTCTGCAGCACCTGTTCTTCCTCTTCGCTGCGTGCCAGCACTACGGTGACGACACTGTCGCCCCATACGTTCACTGCGGTGCGGAACATGTCCAGTAGCCGGTCGGTGACCAGAATCAGGCCGATGGCTTCCGCCGGTAGTCCGATGGCAGCCAGTATCACGGTGATTGCCACCAGGGACGCGGCCGGAATACTGGCCACGCCAATGGAGGTGAGTACCGCGGTTATCACGATCATGAATTGTGTCGCCAGCGACAGGTCCATGCCATAGGCCTGGGCGATAAACATGGCGGCCACGCACTCATACAGGGCCGTGCCGTCCATGTTGACGGTGGCCCCCAGTGGCAGTACGAAGCTGCTGCTTCGTTGTGATACCCCGGCCCGGTTCTGCACGCATTCCATGGTCAACGGCAGGGTAGCTGCGGAGCTGGCCGAGGAAAACGCGGTGAGCAGGGCCGGTGTCATGGCTTGGATGTGCCGCAACGGTGAGCGGCGCGCCAGGAAAAACACCAATGCCGGCATGAAAACAAAGGCATGCAGGGTGAGTGCAACGACCACTGAAGCGAAAAACCAGGCCAGCGGCTCGATGGCATCAAGGCCGGTGCGGGTCACCGTGGCGGCAATCAGGGCGAACACCCCCAGCGGTGTGAAACGAATCACCAGCATGGTGATTTTCATCACCACCTGATAAATCCCCTCGATCAGATCTCGCAGACTGCGGCCGGCATCATTGCGTTCGGTGCGCAGAAAATAGCCGAACAACAGGGCGAACACGATAAGGCCAAGCATCTGCCCATCGGCAGCGGCAGCAATCAGGTTGGGGGGTAGCATCTGCATCAGGATCTGGGTGAAATCCCCGGCGCCTCGCCCTTCGATGCCAGCCAGTACCGCTTCGGTATCACTGGCCAGACCAAGCAGGTCCCGGGCCGGTTGGCCGTCGATGACCCCGGGGCTGAACAGATTGACAGTCAGCAGCCCGATCAGCACCGCGACCACGGTGGTGGTCATGTACAGTGCTACCGTTTTTAGCCCCATTCGACCCAGATTGTTGCCGTCGCCGACGCTGGTCATGCCATTGATGATGGCGGTGACAATCAGGGGCACCACCACCATTTTCAAACCATTGATGAACAGACTTCCTACCAGGTCGTAACCGGCCAGTATCGGGACCCCGAACAGGGTAGTGGACTCGCTGGTCAGGCTGCCGACCAGGGCGCCGGCCAGCATGGCAATAAAGATCTGGTGGTGTAGCTTCATGGTGTTCCCTATCGGTTGTTGTTATGGCTCAACGCGCGAACAGGATTACAAGACTACCTGATCCTCGGTGGTGTCACATGGCTGAAATGGCAGGAACCCTTCTACAGCAGCTGGCGCAATGCCGTCGGGTCAATGCGGGTTTGCAGGGCGTTCTGATAGGCCGCCTTCAGTTGCTGGTCGGCTTCCACCGGTCCCAGTCTTTCGCACAACAGCACATAAGTACGGTTGAGCTGATCGCGCAGGGCGGCCAGTGTCAGTGGGGCCAGCGGGCGTTCCGGAGCTTGCAGCCAGTATTCCATGGTCAGCCGGGTTTCCGCCCCGACCTGATTGCTGCGCAGTTGGGCGGCCATGTCCAGCCGCAACTGGCTTGCCGCACGGGCGCCAATGCCTTCCCACAGCGAGCGCATGATCTGCTCGAACGCCTGGCTGCAGGGGTGCTCCCGGGCGGGATTTTCCTCGCTTCCGGCCAGCGGATCGTCGGCCAGTTCCTGCTCCGACAGTGTCATGGCCTGCACCAGGCTCATATGGATCTGATGCCGGCGCTCCCCCAGGTCGAACATCTGACACAACTCACTGACAAAGCCCTGCAGGGAAAAGCGAGGGCGTTCGGCATAGGTTTGTTGCCAGAGGCTGATCGCCTCCAGCAAGAGAGGTTCGTTCATGTAGGGCGTCAGCCCGGTGGCAATGGCGCGCCGTCGACGTTGCAGCTCCTGACTCATGGACGAGACTCCGCCGAGCGGGTCAGCTCACTGTTATAAAGCGTGTTCTGGGGAAACTCCGGATAGCCACTTTCTGCGTGTTCGCTCAGGTCCAGGCCGCGTTGTTCATGCAGAGCAGGGGCTCGCAGGCCTGTGAGCAAGGACACCAGCATGTACATCACCAGGGCGGTGAAGAAGGCCCAGCCAAATGCAACCACGATGCCCAGCAGCTGTACGGTAATTCGTTCCGGGTTGAACAGGTCACCATCGTAGAACAGTCCAGCGGCCAGGGTGCCCCAGGCACCGGCGAAGGCATGTACCGGCACCGCGCCGACCACATCATCGAGACGCAACGCCAGCAACATTCTCGCCCCGAAAGCTGCCAGCGCGCCGGCGACCAGGCCGGTGAGGACAGCAAAGCCAGGGGTCATCACGGCGCAGCCGGCGGTGACTGCCACCAGACCAGCCAGGCTGCCGTTAACGGTTTCCGTCAACAGAATCGGTCGGCGGCTGACCATGCGGTAGATCACGCTGCCCACCGCGCCGGCGGCGGCGGCAAGTTGGGTATTCAGGTTCACCTTGGCAATATCCACGCTGGCAGCCAGGGTGGAGCCGCCATTGAAACCGAACCAGCCGAACCAGAGGATAAAACCACCCAGGGCCACGTAGGACAGGTTATGCCCCGGGATGGTACGGGGCTGGCCGTGACGGTCAAAGCGGCCCAGTCGTGGGCCAACCACCAACACGCCGGCCAGGGCGCACCAGCCGCCGATGCTGTGCACCACCGTAGAACCGGCAAAATCAATAAAGCCGAGTTTGGCCAGCCAACCCTCACTGTTCCAGGCCCAGTGGCCGTAGAGCGGATAGATCAGCCCGGTAATGACAATGGCCCCGCACAGGTAGCCAACGTAACGGGTGCGTTCTGCCATGGCGCCGGAAGCGATGGTGGCAGCGGTGGCAGCAAACATGATCTGGAACAACAGCATGGCCCAGGTGCTGCCGTCGGCATGGCTGAGCATGAACTGGTCCTCGCCAAACCAGCCGGTGCTGCTGGTGCCAAACATCACGCCAAACCCCACAGCCCAGAACACCAGGGTACCCACGCACAAATCCATGTAGTTTTTCATCACCACGTTCAGTGCATTCTTGGCGCGGCTCATGCCACTTTCCAGCAGCGCGAAGCCCGCTTGCATGAAGAAAACCAGGGCGGCAGCCACGGCAATCCAGACCGTATCAACGGCGCTGAGCGAATCCGCCCTGGCCAGGCCGGGGAGTAGCAGTAAGGCAAACCAGGGTAAACGGCGCTGTGGCATGGTATGAATCCCATTCGTTAGTAGTGACGAAGGGGCAATTGCAACCGCTGTGCCAAGCCGGCCACGGAAGGGATTATGGGGGTGTGTCGTGCTTTTTTCGTATCTGCCTGCGCGGTTTTGGGGCGCAGTCTTGCGCTGGTGCGATGCTGTGCACTGCACTGGTTCGCTTGCTGGTCAGGCGCTGGCGCTTTCTGGCATGCAGAGTTGCTGGATGCGCTGAAACTGACGTTCGGTGACTTTCTGTACTGACAGGCGTGGCCGCACAACCAGTTCCATATCCGCAAACTCCGCGTACTGGCGAAGGGTTTTCAGCGACAGGGGCTGCGGATACGTGCACAGA
>OJDQ01000596.1_pt1 | contig 14134 bp, 10 predicted proteins | sample 1592851 | NCBI WGS metagenome assembly OJDQ01 (sample SAMN05416774, study PRJEB24817) | seawater metagenome | isolation source: Sea water | place: Canada:Atlantic | collected 2013-07 | reverse complement strand
CGTATGCCCGGTGGTGTGAGAGGACGGGAGTTGTAAAACTCCCTCCTACTCGATTATTCCTTTAAAAATCTGATCGTTACCTACACCAGCGCGGTACAAATAAACATCAGTTGATGGTTATTTTAACAATCCGTGCGATTTTTCAGCGTTATTAGCCATTACCAAACAGGAATGGTGAGTTTTTATCGCAGTTTTTAGGCGATTGGTAATAAAATGCTGCACTGCAAAACAACAGCTTACAAATTCGTAAATTATCCAATCTGTAATTAAATTACCGGAAAATACCGCGATTCGGGGCTGGTTGAACCAGTTTGGCCGGTCAAATTTTATGAATAATTTCAAAAGTTAAGTAGTTTGTTACAGAAACTTTATAAAACTTGGTCTATGTTTACTATTTACCTCCGTGATATTCTGCTCTACACTAATTAGATAGGTAAAATGGTAATACCAATTTTAATTGTTAACGCATCGCCGTTTACAAAGCAATGTTTCGGAGCCTGACTCATCACTATGCAAACCGGTCGCAAAAAGCTTGCTGACGTCATTACCGAGCAGCTCGAGTCTATGATTCTCGATGGCTCGTTACTGGCCGGGCAGCGCTTACCACCTGAGCGAGAGCTGGCAGAGCAGTTTCAGGTATCCCGCCCGTCTTTACGGGAGGCTATTGGTAATTTGCAGGCACGAGGTTTGGTGGAGCGTAAGCAGGGCGGTGGCACGTTTGTAAGTCGCCAGCTCAATTCCGCCATGACCGACCCATTAATGGCGCTAATCAGCGGCCGTCCCGAAACCCAATTTGATTTACTTGAATTCAGACATGCCCTGGAGGGGATGTCGGCCTATTACGCTGCATTGCGTGGCCAACCTGAAGATTACGCCGCGTTGCGCGAGGCGCTGGATCACATGCCAACGCCCAAACGCACTGAATGCAAACGTGATCAGGCTGAATGTCTGGGGCGGTTTTACGTCATTATGGCGCGTGCTTCGCACAACATGGTGTTACTCCACGTGATGAGCACCATGCAAACCATGCTGGTAGACAATATCGAACGCAACTTTGAGATGCTGGCACTGCATGCCAGTGACGAAGCGGTTGACAATATTGCCCAGCAACGCAAAGAGATTGTTGAAGCCATTGCAAGCCGGGATCCGGAAGCGGCCCGTCAGGCCTGTAATGCGCACCTTGCTTACATCGAAAAAACGTTGTTGGCAATTAATCAGCGAGACAGTCGAGTGCAGCGAGCGTTGCGCCGGTTGGAAATTTAAGAACACGTGTCGGCTTTGGCAGTTTAACGAGGTCGTCAGGTAAGTATTACAAAGCGATATGGCGCAGCAGTTTTGTTGCCATGTCAGACAATTTGTTAGGTATTTCATCCGCCATATGTGCCGACCAGCCATATAGAGTGTGGATGTATTTCTATATCAGTAACTATAGGATGGCACCATGAGTGATATGATGCACCAAGATGTTGACCCGCAGGAAACCCAGGAATGGCTGGAATCGTTAGAATCGGTTCTGGAGGAAGAAGGGGTAGAACGCGCGCACTTTTTGTTAGAGTCTCTTATTGAGAAAGCCCGCCGCAACGGTGCGCATTTGCCGTACGACGCTACCACTGCTTATATCAATACAATCCCGCCGGGGCAGGAACCGACCATGCCTGGCGACCAGACGGTTGAAGGTAGCATTCGTAATGCACTGCGCTGGAACGCGTTGATGATGGTATTACGGGCGTCTAAGAAAGACCTTGAATTAGGTGGTCATATCTCTAGCTTTGCGTCTTCTGCCATGCTGTACGATGTAGGCTTTAACCACTTCTTTAAAGCGCCAAACGACAAAGACGGTGGCGACTTTATTATGTATCAGGGCCACGTGGCGCCGGGTATCTACTCTCGTGCTTATATCGAAGGTCGTTTAACCGAAGAGCAATTAGACGGTTTCCGTCAGGAAGTAGACGGCAAAGGTCTGTCTTCTTATCCACACCCTAAATTAATGCCTGAATTCTGGCAGTTCCCAACGGTATCGATGGGTCTTGGCCCAATGCAGGCTATCTATCAGGCGCGCTTCTTAAAATACCTGACTAACCGTGGCTTAAAAGATTGTTCTGATCAACGCGTATGGTGTTTCTTAGGTGACGGTGAAATCGATGAGCCGGAAAGCTTGGGTGCCATTGGTCTGGCGTCTCGCGAAGGCCTGGACAACCTGACATTCGTGGTTAACTGTAACCTGCAGCGTCTGGATGGGCCGGTACGTGGTAACGGCAAAATCATTCAGGAACTGGAAGGTACCTTCCGCGGCGCAGGCTGGGAAGTAATCAAAGTTATCTGGGGTCGCTACTGGGATCCGCTGTTAGCCCGTGATACTACCGGCAAACTGCTACAGATCATGAACGAAACCGTAGACGGTGAATACCAGAACTTTAAAGCCAAAGGCGGCGCTTACACCCGTGAGCATTTCTTTGGTAAGTACCCTGAAGTAAAAGAAATGGTGTCAAACATGTCTGATGAAGACATCTGGCGCTTAAACCGTGGTGGTCACGATCCGGTTAAAGTTTACGCAGCGTATGATCGCGCCGTAAACACCAAAGGTCGCCCACAGGTTATCCTGGCCAAGACCGTTAAAGGTTATGGTATGGGTGCTGCTGGTGAAGGTAAAAACATTGCTCACCAGGTTAAGAAAATGGACATGGACGCGATTAAACACTATCGCGATCGTTTCAACATTCCGGTTTCAGACGAAGCTTTAGAAAAACTGCCGTACTACAAGTTTGACGAAGACAGCACAGAGATGAAATACCTGCGCGAACGTCGTGAAGCCCTGAAGGGTTACATGCCGCGTCGTCTGGCTAAGTCTACCGAAGAGTTACCAGCGCCTGCGCTTAAAGCGTTTGAAGCGGTAACCAAAGGCTCTGGTGATCGTGAAATCTCTACCACCATGGCATTTGTTCGTGTACTGACTGCACTGCTTAAAGACAAGCAGATTGGTAAGCGTATCGTACCAATTATCCCGGATGAGGCCCGTACCTTTGGTATGGAAGGTCTGTTCCGTCAGGTGGGTATTTACTCCTCACAAGGCCAGAAATACGAACCACAGGATTCTGATCAGGTCGCTTACTACCGTGAAGACCAGAAAGGTCAGGTACTGCAGGAAGGTATCAACGAGCTGGGCGCCATGGCGTCGTGGTTATCAGCGGGTACCTCTTACAGCACCAACGATCTGCCAATGGTACCGTTCTACATTTACTACTCCATGTTTGGTTTCCAGCGTGTGGGCGATTTAGCCTGGGCAGCCGGTGACAGCCAGACCCGTGGTTTCTTAGTTGGTGGTACAGCCGGTCGTACAACACTTAACGGTGAAGGTTTGCAGCACCAGGATGGCCACAGCCATACTCAGGCAGCGCTGATCCCTAACTGTGTAAGCTACGACCCAACTTACGGTTACGAAGTGGCAGTGATTGTTCAGGACGGTCTGCGCAGAATGCTCGAAGAGCAGGAAGACGTGTTCTATTACCTCACCGTAATGAACGAAAACTACAAGCAACCTGAAATGCCTAAAGGCGTTGAAGAAGGCATCATCAAAGGTATCTACAAGTTAGAAACCATTGGTCGCAGCAACAGCAAGAAGAAAGTCAAACTGCTGGGTTCAGGCACTATCCTGGAACAGGTGCGCGCCGCTGCTACCAAGCTGCATGATGACTACGGGGTAGCCGTTGAAGTGTACTCGGTACCTTCATTTAACGAGCTGGCTCGCGACGGTCAGGAGTGTGACCGTTTCAATATGTATCATCCGGATGCGGAGGCGAAAACGCCTTTCATCACTGAAGTACTGAGCGAAGGCTTTGATGGCCCGACTATCACTGCTACCGATTACATCAAGAACTACGGTGAACAGGTCCGTGCCTATGTGCCTGGTTCATACCGTGTATTGGGTACCGATGGCTTTGGTCGTTCAGACAGCCGCGCTAACCTGCGTCGTCACTTTGAAGTGGATGCAGAATACGTCACTTTTGCAGCCCTTTATGAGCTGTTTAAGCAAGGCGAGTTGGATGGCAAAACACTGAACAAAGCCATGCAGGATCTGGGTATCGACCCGGACAAAATTAACCCGCTGTTCGCATAAGCTCAGGGAGACTGCAAACGATGTCAGACATTAAAGACGTATTAGTACCGGATTTAGGCGAAGATGAAGTTGAAGTCATTGAACTGTGCGTATCGCCAGGCGATTCGGTTGAAGCCGAAGACGCCCTGGTAACAGTTGAAAGTGACAAAGCCAGCATGGACGTACCAGCCCCTTTTGCCGGCACGCTCAAAGAGCTGTGCGTAAAAGTAGGTGATAAAATCAGCCATAACGACTTGCTGGCCAAGCTGGAAGTAGCGGGTGAGGCTGCGGCCGAAGCGCCTGCTGAAGAAGCACCGGCACAGGAAGAAAAAGCTGAGGAAGCCCCTGCCGCCAAAGCGGAAGAGCCAGCGGCAGCGCCTGCTGAGCAAAGCAGCGGTGGTAGCGAAACTATTGAAGTGACCGTGCCAGACATTGGTGACGCTGCTGACGTAGACGTTATTGAAATTCTGGTAAGCGCTGGCGATAGCGTGGAAGCAGAAGACGGCTTAATTACCCTTGAAACCGACAAAGCTACCATGGACGTGCCGAGCCCTAAAGCTGGTAAAGTAGTGGAAGTGAAGGTAAAAGAAGGTGATAAAGTGAGCGAAGGCTCTCTGGTGCTGATCCTTGAAGTCGCCGGTTCTGGTGGTAGTGCTGCCCCTAAAGCCGATAGCACGCCTGCTCCGCAAGCCGCGGCAGAAGACTCTTCGGCGGAACCCGCCGGTGAAGAAGAGATTGAAGTCACTGTACCGGATATTGGTGATGCATCGGACGTTGATGTTATCGAAATCCTGGTTGCCGAAGGCGATACCGTGGCAGTGGAAGACGGCCTGATTACCCTTGAAACCGACAAAGCCACTATGGATGTCCCATCACCTAAAGCAGGTGTGGTCACCAAGTTACTGGTTAAGTCTGGCGACAAAGTGTCTAAAGGTGACAAGGTTTGTATGCTGAAAGTGGCAGGTAGCGGCAAACCTGCGCCTGCTAAGGCAGACAGTGCTGCTTCAGCCTCTAAAGCTGACAGCGCGCCGGCTGCAAGCAAGCCAGCAGAGCCGAAGAAAGCACCTGTGCCCCATCATCCTTCAGCCGGTACCAAGCCTAAAACGGGTAAAGTACATGCGTCACCATCGGTGCGTCGTTTAGCGCGCGAGTTTGGCGTAGATTTATCGGAAGTTCCTGGCAGTGGTCCTAAGAATCGTATTCTGAAAGAAGACGTTCAGGCTTATGTTAAGGAAGAGCTGTCTCGTCCACGCACCACAGCACCGGCTGCGGGAAGTGGTAACGGTGGTGGTCTGCAGGTACTGGCACAGCCGAAAGTCGATTTTGCCAAGTTTGGTGAGATTGAAGAGAAGCCGCTGACCCGTATTCAGAAGATTTCTGGCCCGAACCTGCACCGTAACTGGGTCACTATCCCGCATGTTACGCAGTTTGAAGAAGCCGACATTACCGATCTGGAAGCGTTCCGTAAGGAACAAAATGCGATTGCTGAAAAGCGCAAGCTGGGCGTAAAAATTACCCCGCTGGTGTTTATGATGAAAGCCGCTGCGGATGCGTTAAGAGCCTATCCAATCTTTAATACCTCTTTAGGTGAGTCAGGCGACACCCTGATCCAGAAGAAGTATATTCATATTGGTATTGCCGTAGACACTCCGGGAGGCCTGGTAGTACCGGTAGTGCGTGATGTTGATAAGAAAGGCATTTACGAGCTGTCAGAAGAGTTAATGCAAATCAGCATTAAAGCCCGTGACGGCAAGTTAAAAGCCGCTGATATGCAAGGTAGCTGTTTTACCATTTCAAGCCTGGGTGGCATTGGTGGTACCGCGTTTACGCCTATCGTAAATGCGCCGGATGTGGCTATCCTTGGCGTATCGAAATCTGACATGAAACCAAAGTGGAATGGTAAAGAGTTTATCCCTCGCCTGACGGTACCTTTATCGTTGTCATACGACCATCGTGTTATTGACGGCGCGGTCGCAGCAAGGTTTGCTGTACACTTGAAGTCAGTACTGGAAGATTTACGCCAGTTAATACTGTAAATCATTGTTCGCCCTGCCTAGTGCAGGGCGAATTGTAATCTGAATTAGAGAGTTTACCTTTACTGCTGTGATGCAGCTAGTTACAATTCAGACACTTACATTCGTATAGAAACAGGACAGATTTGAGGTCACGATGAGCGAAATTAAAACGCAGTTAGTGGTACTAGGCGCCGGCCCCGGCGGCTATTCAGCAGCCTTCCGCGCAGCTGATATGGGGATTGAAACAGTTCTGGTTGACGCCAGAGAAACCCTGGGTGGTGTGTGCTTGAACGTAGGATGTATTCCTTCTAAAGCGCTGCTGCACGTTGCTAAAGTGATGAAAGAAGCTAAGCACCTGGCCAGCCACGGCGTGTCGTTCGGCGAACCTGAAATCGATCTGGATAAAATCCGCGCTTACAAAGACGGCGTAGTAGGCCAGCTGACCAAAGGTCTGGCGGGCATGTCTAAAATGCGTAAAGTTAAGCACGTTCAGGGCTACGGTAAATTTACCGGTGCTAACACCCTGGAAGTGGAAGGCAAAGACGGTAAAACCACTATTTCTTTCGAAAACGCGATTATCGCCGCAGGTTCTGAGCCGGTATCACTGCCGTTCATCCCTGAAGATGACCGCGTAATTGACTCAACCGGCGCCCTGGAAATGAAAGACATTCCAGAGAAAATGCTGGTACTGGGCGGTGGTATCATTGGCCTGGAAATGGGTACGGTATACGAAGCGCTGGGTTCAAACATTGATGTGGTAGAGTTCCTCGACCAGTTAATCCCGGCTGCTGATAAAGACATCATGAAGGTCTTCATGAAGACCTACAAAGAAAAATTCAACATCATGCTGGAAACCAAAGTGACCGGCGTTGAAGCCAAAGACGATGGTCTGTATGTAAGCTTTGAAGGTAAGAACGCGCCTGCTGAGCCAGTCTGTTACGACAAAGTACTGGTAGCAGTTGGCCGTAAGCCAAACGGCGGTCTGGTTGCTGCAGATAAAGCCGGCGTTAAGGTTGACGAGCGTGGTTTCATTTCTGTTGATAAGCAGATGAAAACCAATGTTGGCCACATCTACGCCATTGGCGACCTGGTTGGTCAGCCTATGCTGGCGCATAAAGCGGTTCACGAAGGCCATGTGGCTGCCGAGAACATCGCTGGTAAGAAGCATTTCTTCGACCCACGTTGTATTCCTTCAGTGGCTTACACTGAGCCAGAAGTGGCTTGGGTTGGTTTAACCGAGAAAGAAGCGAAAGAACAGGGCGTAAGCTACGAAACAGCCACCTTCCCATGGGCTGCTTCGGGTCGTGCAATTGCCTCTGATGCAACCGACGGTATGACCAAAATGATCTTCGACAAAGATTCTGGCCGTGTAATCGGTGGTGCCATGATTGGTACGAACGCCGGTGAGATGCTGGGCGAAATCGGTTTAGCCATCGAAATGGGCGCTGATGCCGAAGACGTAGCGCTGACTATTCACGCTCACCCAACGCTGAACGAGTCAATCGGTCTGGCTTGTGAGATTTTCGAAGGTAGCATCACCGACCTGCCGAATCCTAAAGCTAAAAAACGCTAAAGCGTTTTTTTAGTCCCGGTTTCGCTCAGCGAAGACCGGGAAGACGGGAGGTCAAAAAATCTCGTCATCCCGGCCTCCGAGCCGGGATAACGGTGAGGTTAAAACAATCTCGTCATCCCGGCCTCCGAGCCGGGATAACGGGGAGGTTAAAACAATCTCGTCATCCCGGCCTCCGAGCCGGGATCCCCTAAAAAGGTTGTCTCACTGTAGACAACCTTTTTTATTTGTCGACTAGACACCCCGATAACATGTTGGGAGGTCCCGGATATTTGCTGCGCACATTCCGGGAAGACGGGAGGTCAAAAAATCTCGTCATCCCAGCCCCCGAGCCGGGATAACGGGGAGGTTAAAACAATCTCGTCATCCCGGCCCCCGAGCCGGGATCCCCTAAAAAGGTTGTCTCACTGTAGACAACCTTTTTTATTTGTCGACTAGACACCCCGATAACATGTTGGGAGGTCGCGGATATTTGCTGCGCAAATTCCGGGATAAGCAGGGGCTATCTAAATCCGTTGACTGCCTTTTGCCTGAGTGTATAACTCGTCTGCAATAGATTTGTAGTCTAAAAAGCCAACCAGTTTGTCGTTGTTAACCAGGGGGATTGCCGAGTGGCCGGTGGCTAATAACCGTTGATATAGCTCTTCCAACGAAGGTTGGTTCGAAAAAACCTGGTCATCACTGATTAACTTTGGGAAATAGCGCCATTCGCCATTATTCAACCGGTCACCAAACCGGGCATAAACCGCTGAGCCGTTGGCCAGCCCGGAAATGACGGCCTCGATGGCAATTGCTCCGACTAATTTGCCGTTGTTATAAAACGCTAAATATTTCACTTTTTCTGCGGCAATAGAAAGGTAATCGAGCATACCAGCGTCGTCATAATAACCGGCGTTTCCATCTACCACGAAGCTAATCACGGCTTGATCGCCCTGACGAATGTTATCGAGACTTCGGTTTAAATCTGAAATGGTGGATTTTCTGAATAGATCCAGCGGCGCGCCGCCTTTTACAATGTTTTGAAAGTTGTCTCCAACCTGTTCCAGAGGGTGCACTGCAGGTGTCGCAGTGAGGCTGATACCATCGGCGCCGGCTTCAAATTTTTCTACGCGGCTAAGAAAGTCAGCAACCTGTTGATTAAAAAATAGGGTCAGTACGGCCAGGATCAATATCGTGATTATGATACTGGTGAGATTAATCGGCTCGAATTTAATTAGCTTACTAAGTTGCATGTACCAATCGCCGTTAACCAGATAGTAGAGTGAATATCAGTATATGTGGTGGTTGAAAAATGTACAGTTGTTTAGCGTGGGAGGTATCAGGCGGCTTGCATTGGTATTGCCTTTATCAACCTGCGGATTGCCACGACTTCGCCACAAAGTTTGTCTATAGTGGCAATCATAGCGAGTGAATAAGTAAAGGATAATGAGATGGATAAGAGTGCGGCAGGTATACTAGCGTTAGGGATTTTCTTTGGGGCGGCGGCGCTCGGCGGCCTTGGCGGCAATGCGCTGATAACGGCAAAACAATGGGAACGCTCTGTTGTGGTGAAAGGATTATCTGAGCGGGAGTATGTGGCTGATAAAGTGATCTGGCCACTGCAGTTTGTGGCAGCCGACAACGATCTCACATCCTTGTATAACACTATGTCGGCCAATAGCGAAAAAGTAAAAAACTACCTTATCTCACAAGGTATCGAGACCACCGAGATTACCGTTGGACTGCCTGAGGTAACCGATAAACTGGCCCAACGCTACGGCAGCAATGATGGTGTGAAGTTTCGATACAGCGGTACGCAAACCGTCACGGTTTATTCGGCGGATGTCATGAAAGTACGCAGCGTGCAGCAAAACTTGGCTGATTTGCTCGGTCAGGGCGTTGCCCTGAGCACCGAAAATTATAATGCCCGCACGGAGTTTATCTTCACACGCCTAAATGAAGTGAAGCCGGAAATGATTGAGGAAGCCACTATCAATGCCAGGGAGGTGGCCGAAAAATTTGCCAACGACTCCAACAGTCAGCTCGGTAAAATTAAACGCGCTAATCAGGGCCAGTTTTCTATCTTCGAGCGTGATAGTCAGCACCCGCACATCAAGCAAGTTCGGGTTGTCTCTACCATCGAATACACACTGACTGATTAAAAACTATACTTTACGCCGCGGAAGGCGTGCTAAGCTTATAATATTGATTATTAAATTCTGTAACCATGGCAGACGAACAGCAGCCGGCTCAGCTTGAGTTTTTTACGATTCCCAGTCCGTGTATTGGCGTTTGTCAAAGTGGACCAAAAGGGTATTGCCAGGGCTGCTTTCGCTCCCGCGAAGAGCGGCTGTACTGGCTGCAGGTCGATGATGGTACGCGACGCGTAATACTGGATGCCTGTAACCGGCGCAAGCGTTATTATCAGCGTCGTAAGGCACAATCAAATAACCAATCCGATACACAGCCGCTGCAACAGGATTTGTTTGGCAATGAGCCAGACAAATAACGCAGCGGGGTTGTTACGCTCTGATATACTAAATTTATGATCGAGGAAAGGTCACAGGGTAATGAATCAATTTATTGAATATGCAACGCAATCCTTTACGTTACCGGACATTTGTTTGCGGTTACGTAACGTGCTGGACGATCCGCGTTCCGATATGGACGATATCGCTGCACTTATCAGCATCGATCCTTCTCTTACCGCCAAGTTACTTCGTCTGGCCAATAGCGCACTTTTTCGGTTTCCTGCGCAAATAGAGTCTATCAGCAAAGCGGTTAGCGTTATTGGTGGTGAGGCGCTGTATAATCTGGTGCTGGCGGAAACGGCGAATATTGCTTTTAAACATTTTGATAATCAGTGTCTGATTGTGGATAAGCACTGGGAGCAATCGGTGTTTACGGGCATGCTGGCAAAATATCTGGCAAAAGACATGAATGTGCGGGGAAGCGACCGCTTTTTCGTCATGGGGATTTTGCAAAACCTCAGTGAACTGGTTATCGCTAAGTGTGAACCTGTGAAATATCAACAATATGCGAAGGATGATTCGCCGGGGACTCCCTGGGATCGACAGGTTGCTCACTTCGGGTTTTTATTCAGTGAATGCAGTGGTTCAATTATGGAACAGTGGAAGTTGCCTATGCCGTTGTTTTATCCGGTTAAATTTGCCCACAATCGGGTTAAACTGGCTAGCGACTTAGACGTGTCTTTGTTAACCTGTGCCATACGGCTTTCAACGGCTCATTATCAGCGGGAACGGTATCCGGAGTTGGATATTATATCACCCGACATGGTCCGGTTGTTACCGCTAGACGATGAAGTGTTACAAAACGCCAAACTGTATGCCCAAAAAGAAACTAACAAGGTAGCAGTGTCCGTTTTGTAATTGCTCCTTAGGCAATAAAAACAAAACATAAAAACTGCTTCCATGTTACACCAAGCTTTAGCGAAGGCAGCGCCACTTGTTCTGGCGCTGTTTTGTATGTCGGTATCGGCCGCTGATAAAGATCTTATCAGTACGTTGTATCATGCCGACTTTGTCGAATACGACGAAGAACAAAAAAATAAGTTTACGCTTGACGGTGAACTTGGGGTGATATTTGCCTCGGGGAATACCAACGCGACCTCAATAAAGAGCAGCCTGAAGTCTGAACACGAAACCAAACGGTTCTCTAATAACTATTGGGTGGAGTTTCTGTATAAGGAAACCGAAGTCAGCGTAGATGACGGCGTGGTTGATCAAACCACGGCGCAGCGACTCTATACCTATGCCCAGTCAGACTACAAACTCGGCCAGGAAAACCGCCGTTTATTTGTTTACGGCGATTACGAGGATGATCGCTTCAACGGCTATGATTACCGTTCATCCATAGCAGGTGGTTGGTCACAACTAATGTGGCAAAACGAAATCAGCGACTTCCGTTACAGTGTCGGGCCTGGTTACGCTTTTGCTAAATTCGACAACGGTGAACGGGCGGATCAGGTTGACGGGTTTATCGTCCGGGCGTCAGCTGAATATCACTACATTTGGCCCACCGGAGCGAAATTGCGTCAGTTTGTGTCGATGGAAGCGGGTGATGAAAACATCAAGTCGCGTACCGAAACATCCTTAAGCGCTAATTTATTTGAATCACTGGCCCTGAAGTTTTCGTTTATCATTCAGCACAACACGAGTCCGGTGAACGATGCGCAGTCATTAAACACCGAAACGGCGGTGACTATTGTCTATCGATTTTTCTAGATTTAGTCCTTGTGATGAATTGATTTTGCTCTGATATGCTTTAACATAGCGGTTTCTAGCCAATGGGCGACTCTTTTCCCTCAGACTTGGCGAACAGGATTTAAATTTACTTAGGAACCCCCCGCATGAAAAAACTACTACTTGCCATCGCCGGTACCTGCGTTGCTACCAGCGCTATTGCTCAGGATGAACCAAAGCCGTTTACAATGGATGGCGAGTTTGGTCTGATAATCACTACTGGTAACACCGAAACCTCTTCTGCCACTGCTGGCATTACCGCTCAGCAGGAGTTTGAAAACTGGAGTAACGATTATCAAATCGAAGGCCTCTATAAAGAGGAAACGGTTCTTCAGAATGGTGAAGAAGTAGAGCGCACGTCGGCACAGAAGTTTTTCGCCTCAGCGCAGGGAAACTACAAGTTAGAAAATCCTGATCACCGTTTGTTCGCATTCTCCTCGTATGAAGATGACCGCTTCAGTAACTTTGCGTATCAGGCAACAGTGGCCGGCGGTTGGTCACAAAAGATGTGGAAAACCGAGAAAACGGCATTAGAATACAGTATCGGTCCGGGTTATTCGTGGTCTGAAACTCAGGAAGGTGAAGACACCAGTAGCGTTATTGTTCGTGGTTCTGCGGCGTTTAAATGGTTTATCTCTGATACGGCTAAGTTTACCCAAACAGCGAGTACCGAGGTGGGTTCTGAGAACACCAAATCACGAGCTGAATCTGCACTGACTGCGACTATCAGCGGTTCTTTGTCGATGAAGTTTTCTGTACGTCTGGATCACAACAGCAACGTTGATGAAGGTGTTGAAAAGCTGGATACCGAAACAGCGGTTACCCTGGTTTATAACTTCTTTTAATCGTTGTTGTCATTCAGCGTTAACGCTGAGAAAAACTGCAAAGGCTGTCTTAAAGACAGCCTTTCTTGTTTGTGTTACGCATTGTTTAGGTTGTTTACGATTCTGAGATAATAGTAAGGAGATACCGGATAGCCGTGTTACGGCTTCCGGTATGACGGGTTGGTAAGGGCCTAAGTACTGGCTTCAAACCTCTCGTCATAACTGGCTTCAAATTCACAGTCATCCTAGCCTCAAGCCTCCTGTAACCCGGCCCTCAAACTTACCGTCATCCGGCTTCAAACTTCACGTCATCCGGCCTCCAACTTCACGTCATCCGGCCTCCAACTTCCCGTCATCCCGGCCTCCGAGCCGGGATCTCCCTAGCGGGCTGACTCAACTAATACCTCCTTTTTAATGCCAGGGTTATATCAGTACTTTGTCGGGTCGCCGACAGCGACCAGGGATGGCAGTGAGGCCACCCCTGGACCCCGCTCAGTTCTATGTTGCGAAACTGCATATTGTGAAACAAAAAGGGCAAACCTAACGATCAGAGCGGGCGTCCTGCCCGCGCTGCCCTGGCTCGTCGTCCGTGACGAGCCTACGCTTTGCCGGAAACTTTTTGTCTCACAATAATTCGCAACAACAGAACCAGGAAAAAAGCAGCAGTATCAACCTACAATACCGGCCTCAAGCCTCCTGTAACCCGATCTCAAACTTATCGTCATCCGGCCCCCAACTTCCCGGCCTGCGAGCCGGGACCTCCCTAGCAGGCTGATGTACTCAAAACAACCGGCTTTTTTATTTGGTTCTTTGTATCGTGAAATACTGTCGCCGGTCAGAACCAGTAAAAGCGTAGAGGCATCATGGATGATGGCTCCGGTCAGGAGGGCAGGACGCCCTCTCTGACCGATAGGTTTTACCTGGCCGGCTACAGTATGCTTCTTCACGGTTAAAGAACTGGCAGGTTTCCAAAGGGGAGCCATCTCCCCTTTGGGTGCAGTCGGCACCCCGACAAGCAGCGGATAAATGAAATTCAGTGCGGTACTACTGGTTCATAAAGGCTTCCGAGTACCTGTAAAGTCCACTATAACATGCAGGGAGATACCGGATAGCCGTATTACGGCTTCCGGTATGACGGGTTGGTAAGGGCCTTAGTAATGGTTTCAAGCCCCCTGTAACCCCAGCTTCAAACTTACCGTCATCCCGGCCTGCGAGCCGGGATCTCCTTAATAACCTGGTTACCTAAAAAGGTCTTTTTGAGTGAGTAAAACTGTTGAGGAGATCCCGGATAGTTTCTTTGAAACTTCCGGGATGACGAGAGGGGGGAACTTTCGGGATGACGAGAGGGGGGAACTTTCGGGATGACGAGAGGGGGGAGCTTCCGGGCTGTC
>OJDQ01000595.1_pt1 | contig 14154 bp, 10 predicted proteins | sample 1592851 | NCBI WGS metagenome assembly OJDQ01 (sample SAMN05416774, study PRJEB24817) | seawater metagenome | isolation source: Sea water | place: Canada:Atlantic | collected 2013-07 | reverse complement strand
CCTTGGTGATGGAAGAAATTTCTCGGGCTTCTGCTTCCATTGCCCTGTCATACGGTGCCCATTCCAACCTGTGCGTTAACCAAATCTATCTCAACGGCAACGATGCCCAGCGTGAAAAATACCTGCCCAAACTGGTCAGCGGCGAGCATATCGGCGCCCTTGCCATGAGTGAGCCCGGCGCCGGCTCCGACGTGGTTAGCATGACCCTGCGCGCGGACAAACAAGGTGACCACTATGTGCTCAACGGCAACAAGATGTGGATCACCAACGGCCCCGACGCACACACCTATGTAATTTACGCCAAAACAGATACCAACGCAGGGCCACGCGGCATCACAGCCTTTATTGTTGAGCGCAGTTTTGCCGGCTTCTCGCAAGCCCAAAAACTCGACAAACTCGGCATGCGCGGCTCCAACACCTGTGAATTGGTATTTCAAGATTGTCGGGTACCGGAAGAGAACGTTCTTGGCTCTGTAGGCGAAGGGGTCAAAGTACTAATGAGTGGCCTCGATTACGAGCGCACCGTACTATCCGGCGCCACCACTGGCATCATGCAAGCGTGTATGGATGTAGTGGTTCCCTACGTTCATGAACGCAAACAATTCGGCAAGGCCATCGGCGAATTCCAGCTCATGCAAGGCAAAATCGCCGATATGTACGTGACGCTTAACGCCAGCCGTAGCTACCTCTATAACGTGGCCAAAGCGTGCGACCGCGGCGAAACTAACCGCAAGGATGCCGCTGGTGTGATTCTCTACTGTGCCGAAAACGCCACCAAAATGGCACTGGAGGCCATTCAAGCCTTGGGCGGTAACGGTTACATCAACGAGTACCCCACTGGCCGCCTACTGCGTGATGCCAAACTCTATGAAATCGGCGCCGGCACCAGTGAAATCCGCCGCATGCTTATCGGCCGCGAGTTGTTTAATGAAACGGCCTGACGCCTGAAGCCCAACGCCGGAAACTATGGCGTCAGACGTTCTGCGTCTGGCGTCCTGCGAGATAATCCATGCCCAAAATTAATAGCCAGATCAACCCCAACAGCCCTGATTTCCTGGCCAACCGGGAGCACAACTTGCAACTGCGTCAGCAATTGCAGGACAAGCTTGACCACATTGCCCATGGCGGTGGTGAAGCGGCGGAGCAGCGCTTGCGTGAGCGCGGCAAACTTCCCGTTCGTGAGCGTATCAATTTCCTGCTTGATCCGGGCTCTCCGTTTCTGGAAATTTCCGCCCTCGCCGCTGACGGTGTCTACGGGGAGGATGTCCCCGCCGCTGGCTGCGTCGGCGGAATCGGTCGGGTACAAGGCGTAGAGTGCATGATCGTCGCCAACGACCCCACTGTGAAAGGCGGAAGCTATTACCCCCTTACAGTTAAAAAACACCTGCGCGCCCAGACCATTGCTGCAGAAAACCGCCTGCCTTGCATCTACTTGGTGGATTCCGGCGGAGCGAACCTGCCCCGTCAAGATGAGGTATTCCCTGACCGCGAACATTTCGGGCGTATTTTTTTCAACATGGCCAACATGTCCGCCCGGGGGATTCCTCAAATCAGCGTGGTGTTAGGTTCGTGCACCGCTGGCGGCGCCTATGTGCCCGCCATGGCAGACGAAGTGATTATGGTGAAAGAACAAGCCACTATCTTTCTGGCCGGCCCACCGCTGGTAAAAGCGGCTACCGGTGAAGTGGTCAGCGCTGAAGACCTGGGCGGGGCCAACCTGCATTGCGAACAATCAGGCGTTGCGGATCACCTGGCTGAAGATGAACCCCACGCCTTCGAGCTAGCGCGACAATGTATTGCCCACTTGAACTGGCACAAACCGGATCAAGTAAAACGATTGCCTGTGCAGGCACCAGCCTACGCCCCTGACGAATTGTACGGCGTCATTCCCACAACCACACGCCAACCCATGCCCGCTCGCGAACTGATTGCTCGCATCGTGGATGGCTCGGAACTGGACGAATTCAAATCCCGCTACGGCACCACTCTGGTGTGCGGTTTCGCCCGAATTCACGGCTACCCGGTGGGCATTCTTGCCAACGATGGCGTGCTGTACTCGGAATCTGCCCAGAAAGGGGCGCACTTCATCGAGCTGTGCAACCAACGCAAGATCCCTCTGCTGTTCCTGCAGAACATCACCGGCTTTATGGTCGGCCAGAAATACGAAGCCGAAGGCATTGCCAAGCACGGAGCCAAGATGGTCAACGCGGTGGCCTGCGCCACCGTCCCCAAATTCACCGTGGTGACCGGTGGTAGCTTCGGGGCCGGCAACTACGGCATGTGTGGTCGAGCCTACGACCCGCGGTTCATGTTTATGTGGCCCAATGCCCGCATTTCGGTAATGGGAGGCGAACAGGCCGCCAGTGTATTGACCCAAGTGAAGCAAGCTTCCCTGAAGAAAAAAGGTCAAGTTTGGAGTGACGAACAAGCCCTCGAATTTCAAACTGAAATGACTCAGCGCTACGAGGAAATGGCGCAACCTTGGTACGCCAGCGCCCGGCTCTGGGATGACGGCGTCATCGACCCGGCGGACACCCGCGATGTCCTTGGCCTCGCCATTTCCGCCAGTCTTAACGCACCGATCGAAGAAACACGCTACGGCGTATTCCGGATGTGAACAGGCGGCAGAAAGCCTAATGCCCAAAGCCAGATACAAAACAGGACGTCAACAATGAGTGTTACCACAGACATCAAAAACCAGGTGGCCCGGATTACGCTGAATAACCCGAACAAGCGTAATGCGTTTGATGACACCATCATCGCCTCACTCACTGAAGCCTTTAAACAGGCCGGCAGTGACGACAGCGTCCGCGTGGTGGTACTGCAGGCCGCTGGCAAGCATTTTTCCGCCGGCGCAGACCTTAACTGGATGCGTGCCATGGGCAAATTGGACGCCAAGCAAAACCAACAGGACGCTTTGCGCATGGCGACGCTGATGCAGGCCATTGATCAATGCGCCAAGCCGGTGATTGCGCGCGTGCAGGGGGCCGCTTTTGGTGGCGCTTTGGGGTTGATCTGCGCGGCGGACATGGCGGTGGCGGCAGACAATGCCCGTTTCTGCCTCAGTGAAGTAAAACTCGGCATCGTGCCCGCGGTAATCAGCCCCTACGTGGTTCGTGCCATGGGCGCCCGACAGGCTAACCGCTTTTTCATGACTGCAGAAGTGATTCCCGCCGAGCGAGCTCAACAGATTGGCATTGTCCACGAGGTGGTTAGCGAAGACGCCCTGGACAGCACCGTAGACGGGTTGATCGACGCACTACTTGCGGGTGGCCCCCAGGCACAAGTAGAAGCCCGAGCACTTATTGCCCGAGTCAGTGATGGCCCCATTAACGACGCCATGATCAATGACACCGCTTCCTTCATCGCCCGACTACGCACCGGTGATGAAGGCCAGGAAGGGCTCAGCGCTTTTTTAGAAAAACGCAGCCCGCACTGGGTCTAACCACACGCAAGAAGCATCGCTAGCGGCGAAATGAGAAACCGTTGAATGTTTAAAGTGTAAAATTGAAACGCGAAATCGGCCAGATTCTAGAAGTTTCGCGGGCACGAATCTCAAAAAAGATAATGCGCTATCTCACACTTTTGAACCTTGAACGCATCATGATCGCGCTGCCAGCGACGCTCCGACCATTGCCACTGATATAGGCTCTGTTATGGCAAAGATAAAAAAACTCCTGATCGCTAACCGCGGCGAAATTGCTCGTCGCATCATGCGCACCTGCCGCCAACAGGGTATTGCCACGGTGGCGGTCTATTCCGAACCCGACGCCAGCTTACCCCACGTAATGGAAGCGGATCAGGCTGTGTGCCTGGGCCCGGCCGCAGCACGGGAAAGCTACTTGGTGATCGACAAGGTAATCGCCGCCGCCAAGGCCACCGGGGCCGATGCTATTCACCCCGGCTACGGATTTCTATCCGAGAACACCGACTTTGCCGCAGCTTGCGACCAGGCTGGTATCATTTTTGTGGGCCCCAACGCCCGAGCCATCGAAGTAATGGGCGACAAGGCCGCCGCCCGGAAATTGATGTCGCAAAGCGGCGTTCCGGTTCTGCCCGGTTTCGATGAAGAAGGTGCCAGCGACAGCGAGCTAACCGCCGCCGCAACAACGGTCGGCTTCCCTCTGCTAATCAAGGCCGTGGCCGGGGGCGGCGGAAAAGGCATGCGTGTAGTGAATGCTGCCGGGGAATTCGATGAAGCCTTGGCCGCCGCACGCCGAGAAGCGGCCAATGCGTTTGGCGACGATCGAGTGCTGCTGGAACGCTATTTGGCCACCGCCCGCCATGTGGAAGTGCAGGTGTTTGCAGATAATCATGGTAACGCCGTCCACCTGTTCGAACGTGATTGCTCGGTACAACGTCGCCACCAAAAAATTATTGAAGAAGCCCCCGCGCCGGGTCTTGATGAAGCAACCCGTAACGCTTTTGGCCATGCCGCAGTGCAAGCAGCCAAAGCCATTGATTATCGTGGCGCCGGCACCGTGGAATTTCTTTACTCGCCCCCTGCAGCCGGTGGTGACGCTGACGGTGGGCAGTTCTTTTTCATGGAAATGAATACCCGCTTGCAGGTAGAGCACCCGGTGACCGAGATGATCACTGGCGAAGACCTGGTGGCTTGGCAGCTGTCCGTGGCCGCCGGGGAACCGTTGCCTAAGCAACAAGAGCAAATTACACGCCATGGTGCCGCCATGGAAGTACGTCTCTATGCGGAAAATCCCGAACAGGGTTTCCTGCCCTCCTCCGGCTTACTCCACCACCTGCGCTGGCCTCATGGCCAAAGCCGGGTGGATGCGGGCTACGAACAGGGCGACCGAGTAGACGAACACTACGACCCGATGATCGCCAAACTTATTTGCCATGGCAGCGATCGCAATGCCGCCCGTCAACAACTGATCAATGCACTCGACGCGTTGGAGCTGGACGGTATCCATCACAACGCCGCCTTCCTACGCAGAGTCCTTAATGACGATGCATTTGCCGGTGCTGAGCTGGACACCCGTTTGCTGGAGCACCGCCCGCAGTTAATGGACGCCACCGCCGTCAATACTGAACTGCTGGCGCTGGCCGCGACACGCTTGCAGGCAGAAAATGTCGCCAGCGATTCTCCCTGGCATTCACTTAACGGCTGGCGCCCGCTCAACCAGCGTTTGCGGCAAACCCGTGTCGAAGCCAATGGCGAACAACTCACCGTACGCGAGGACCAGCAACACGCCACTATAGGCGAGCACAGCGCGCCACTGAGCTTCAGCGTTAACACAACCGAACACAGCCTGCGTCTGCACTGGGGCACCGATAGCTTGGCGGCCCGTTTTGCTTGGCAAAATGCCCACAGACTGACGTTGTTCGTTGGCGGTCAGGCTTACCCGGTGACCCTGAACCCCAGCCGTGATACGGCCCAGCATGACGATGCCGGCGGATTTAGTGCTCCCATGAGCGGTACCATTGTCGCCTTGCATGTGGTCCCCGGCGATAGCGTTGAAGCCGGCGATGCGGTGATCACACTGGAAGCCATGAAAATGGAACACACTTTGCGTGCCACCGTGCCCGGAACGGTAAACAATTTCACCGTTGCGGCGGGAGACAGCGTCAGTGAAGGAACGCTACTGGTGGACTTCACCGCCCAAGACGAGGACACGGATAACGGCGCAACGGGAGGCAACCAATGACCACTGCGCTCTGGCAACCCGGTGACGAAAGCCAGAACTCTCAACTGGCCAACTTTTGGCAACAGGCGCGCGACAATAGCGGCCAGCCACTGCCAGACTACCAGTCACTACATCGCTGGTCCGTTGAACAGCCGGCGGCATTTTGGCAGCAGGTATGGGATCAATGCGGTGTCATTGGCAACCCCGGCGATACGGTGCTAACTACCGGTAAAACCTTTCAAAGCGCCCGCTGGTTTGCCAACGGCGAACTCAATTACGCGGAAAATTTGCTGAAGCGCAACGACAGCCATACCGCTGTAATCAGCGTGTTGGAAGACGGCACACGCTCTGAGATCAGTTACAGCGCCTTGCGTGTGGCCGCCGGCAAGGTCGCCGCTCAACTGCAGGCTGCCGGTATCAAACCGGGTGACCGGGTCGCCGGCTTCATGCCCAACCGTATCGAAACCCTGGTTGCCGCCCTTGGCGCCGCCTGGATCGGCGCCGTATGGTCCTCCTGTTCCCCGGATTTCGGTGTTTCCGGTGTGCTTGATCGTTTCGGCCAGATTGAACCCAAAGTGCTTCTGGCCTGCGATGGCTATCATTACAATGGAAAATGGATTGATCTGGGCGAGCGTATTGAGGCCTTACACGAGGCGCTGAAACCCGAGCTGTTTATTGTGGTGCCCGGCCGCGGCGATAGCAGTGTCGTGCCCAAGGCTCTCATCTGGGGTGCTTGGTTAGAGGCGGCCGGCCCCGCCCCGGACTTTATTCGCCTACCCTTTAATCACCCATTATTTATCCTTTATTCCTCCGGCACTACCGGCCAGCCCAAGTGCATAGTGCACGGCGCCGGCGGCACCCTGCTACAGCAAACCAAGGAACTACACCTGCACGCGGACGTCCGTGCAACCGATACCTTTTTCTATTTCACCACCTGCGGCTGGATGATGTGGAACTGGCTCATCTGCGGGCTCCACACAGGTGCCACTTTGGTGCTTTACGATGGCAACCCGGCCTACCCGAACACCGGCCGCTTATTTGACTTAATTGACGCGGAAGGGATTACCCACTTCGGCACCAGCGCCAAATTTGTGCAAGCCGTGGAAAAATCCGGTCTGTGCCCCAAAGACAGTCATGATTTGGGCACCTTGCGAACCCTTTTCTCCACCGGCTCGCCGCTCCTTCACGAGAGCTACGACTACCTTTACCAGCAGGTAAAATCTTCATTACTCGTCAGTTCCATCTCAGGCGGTACTGACATTGTTTCCTGCTTTGCGTTGGGCAACCCCATGCTGCCGGTATACCGCGGTGAGCTGCAGTGCCTCGGGCTCGGTATGGATGTGGCCGTTTTCGATGACGCAGGTAAGCCGCTGGCAGACAGCAAGGGCGAGCTGGTTTGCCGATCGCCGTTCCCTTCTTGCCCGGTCAGTTTCTGGAATGACCCGGATGGCCAACGTTTTCACGATGCATATTTCGCGCGCTTTGACGGTGTCTGGGCCCACGGTGACTATGCACAGTTGGTTCCACATGCCCACCACCAGGGGCTGATCATCCACGGCCGCTCTGATGCGGTGCTTAACCCAGGTGGCGTACGCATCGGCACAGCGGAAATATACCGACAAGTGGAAACCTTGGCTGAAATTCGTGAGGCCATAGTGGTCGGTCAACAGTTTGACGGCGACGTGCGAGTGGTGTTGTTTGTGGTGACCGCGGAGGGCGTTACGTTGGACGAAGAGCTGCAAGCTCGCATCCGCAAGGCCATTCGCCAGGGCGCCACACCCCGGCACGTGCCTGCGGTAATTCTGGCCGTGCCGGAAATTCCTCGCACTGTCAGTGGAAAAATAGTGGAGCTAGCGGTCCGCGAAGTGATCCATGGGCGACCCGTGACCAATCGCAATGCGCTTGCCAAGCCTGACGCCCTGAACCATTTCGCCCAGCGCATTGAGCTTGAAAAATAATGGTCCCGTGACCGGGTCTTTGCGGCCCGGCCCAGATGTTTTATCGGGTTAGCAATGCTTTCTACGATAGCAAGCGGGAGGCTAAAATGTGACCAGAAGCCACGCGGGCATTACCGCTGGTCTTTTCTCGGATGTAGGAAAACACCGTTCCGGGGAGCTGAGTTTGGTTTGGCACTGGCTGAGCCCCTTCCATTTACTCACTCAACGAGCCTTTCTAGCAGCGCCAGCGCCTGCCTGGCATTTATCAGTGCATGAGCTGACAGAACTCAACGCCTGATTACGCATCAAGTAAGTTAAAGAAAGCCTCTGATTCCAGAGGCTTTTTCTATTTAGTATTAGCCTAACCGATGGTAGATAGTGTCCTTCAGGCGTATTCGCTCCTGCTTTAATCGTTCCATTTCAGGATCAGAAATTGGACTCTCTCGCATCTCCAGACCGCGTATCTGTTTATCTAATTTATCGTGCTCCAGAACCAGTGCTTTGAAGGTAGGGTCTGCGTCAACAAGCGCGTCTATCTTCTGGTGAAAATCCGGAAATTCGTGATGAATGCTGTGATTTTCGCCCAACATGAAGCTCGCTCCTTTGAATGGAAATGGCAGGCCAGCCAATACGGTTAGCCTAATGGATCCGACAATAGGAAACGGTACACTGTTCCCTCTTCTGTTCAAATCACCACATTCTTTGATTAGATTCAATCACCCATGCTCGTGAGATAAAAATGAACATAGCAACATGTTCATGTCGGGATCTGCCTTGTCCCGGATCGGCTGCGCTACCAACTCGCCTACTGGGAAGCCTGGCAGCGGCTCCGCGAATCGGCGCGTGCTGCATTTTGCGTTAAACCTACGGCGTTGTTTATTTAAAACCGCGATGTTCTTTGATCATTTCGTAGGCTTTACTGATTTCGGCGGTCTTTTGCGTGGCTACCCGAATCATTTCTTCCGGTACACCTTTGGCCGCCAACTTGTCCGGATGATTCTGGCTCATCAACTTGCGATAGGTTTTTTTAACTTCCTGATTACTGGCGCTGTCAGTGATACCCAAGACCTTATACGCCTGGGACAGGGACGGTCGAGACGGCCCTGCTGGCTGCCCCTGGTAGGAATGGCCGCCGGCACGGCTACCGGAGAACTGAGCCTGTGCCAGCAACATATTAAGGATCTGCTGAAACTGAGCTCGCGGCACCCCCAAGCCTTCGGCCACTCTCACTAGAATCGCTTCCTCTGCAGGGTCCAGCTCATCGTCTGCCAGCGCGGTCTGTAGCAAGATTTCCAGCAATACCAGAATCAACTGTTTACGGTGTTTAACGGTTGTCGCGAATGCTGCCACGACCTGATCCAAAGGAAAATTATCCTCCTTGCCTTGATTGAATAGGGCAATCGCTTGCTTGCGCTGTTCTTCTGACAACTGCATGCGGTCCATTACCGCTCGAGCCTGGGCAATTTCGTCCTCGCTAACCCGACCATCCGCCTTCGCAAGATGCCCCATGATAGAAAACACGGTATCGAACAAAGCCCGCTGAATTTGTGACTGTTCGCCTGGCCCATAGGGGCGAAATGGATTAAACGTCTGCACTCGCTCGGTGCCTTTATCGAGCATATGTCCAATCAGCAAGCCTATGCCCAGGCCAACGGGCCCACCCACAAGCATGCCGAGCAGGCCAAGGATGATCTTCCCACCCCAATTGAATTGCATCACGGCTCCTGTTTTGTTGCGTTAAACCAGCCCAGGCTGGTTGCCGTATCTGTCAACGGTCGATACTCCGCACTTACCCATCCTGCATAGTCCAAGGAATCGATGTGGGCAAACACGGTATCAAAATGAATTTCGCCGCTACCGGGCTCATTACGCCCAGGATTATCGGCAAACTGAATATGTCCTATATGGGGGCAAAGTTGAGAAAGGGAACGACACAGGTCCCCTTCCATGATCTGCATATGGTAGAGATCATACTGCAAACGAATATTCTCACGACCAACCGCCTCTATGACCGCCATGGCCGTGGCGGAGGTATCCACCAAAAAACCTGGCATATCTACTCGAGAGTTTATCGCTTCCAGCGTCAAAGTCAGCCCCTGAGCGTCGAATAGATCCGCGGCAAAACGCAGATTCTCTACCAACGTTGTAAAGGCTACCTCCGAGGATAGTTCATCGGGTTTTAGACCCGCCAAACAGTTCACCTGCTGGCAATCCAGCGCCTGGGCATACTCCATGGCCATAAAAACGTCTTCGCGAAATGCGGCTATTCGGTCCGGCAGGCACGCAATCCCCCGCTCCCCCGCCTGCCAATCTCCGGCCGGCAAATTAAACAGCACCTGGGTCAGGCCATTGTCCGCCAGCCATTGGGCCAGTTGCTGTGCAGGCCAATCATAGGGAAACAGGTATTCGACGCCTTTAAAACCGGCGTCTGCAGCGGCGGCAAAGCGCTCAGGAAAGGGTAATTCGGTGAACAACATGGACAGGTTGGCAGCGAACCGTGGCATTAGTGCGTCTCCTTATCCAAGTCAGTTGGACTAAAGTGATCAGCGGCATCGGGGTTGAGCTGCACGCCATTTAGCCTTTCTAGTTCCAGCAACAGACCACTGTGGTCAACTTCGCCATGACCACTGGCCAGCAGCGCACGATATTGCTCGAACACGCGCTGGCTCAAGGGCAGCGTCAATCCCTCCGTGCGAGCTTCATCCAGGATCATACCCAGATCCTTGAGCTGAATTCGCGCCGGAGCACCGGGCTCAAAATTCCGTGCCAACATACGCTCGCCATGCTGCTCTAAAATCTTACTTCCGGCAAAGCCACCGAGTAGCGCTTCGCGAACCTTTTCTGGCCGGGCGCCGCCTTTTGCAGCCAATAGCAAAGCCTCTGACACAGCGCCAATGGTGATGCCGACAATCGTCTGATTAGCTAACTTGGCCAGCTGCCCGCTACCCACAGGGCCAATAAGCGTGGCGCGGCCCATGGCCTGAAACACCGCGGTTGCCTCATCAAAGTCTTGATCATTGCCCCCCGCCATGATCGACAACGTACCGGCTTGTGCACCACGGGTGCCGCCAGACACTGGCGCATCCAGATAACATCCGCCCAGCTCTGCTACCCGCGCCCCATGACGCCGGGCAGTAGCGGGCTCGACGGAGCTCATATCGATAACCAAGGCCCCCGGAGATAAACGGGCAATGGCATTACTCTGGTACAGCACCTGCTCGACTGCGGTGCCATTTTCAAGCATGGTAATGACCACATCAGCCTCAGCCACCGCCTCGGCTGGGCTGCTGGCAATACGCGCCCGTCCGCTAAACGGCTGCGCCTTTTCAACAGTGCGATTCCAGAGAGTCAAAGAGAAACCGGCATCCAACAGCCGTGCCACCATAGGCTCGCCCATCAAACCGATGCCGAGGAAACAGATATTACGCATAATACTTCCAGAGCTGGTTGAGCGAAAAGTCTACGCGATCCACGTCAATGACTGTAGGAATTCGACCGCCAGACGTAGACGTAAGTGTGTTGCGTCGCCTGCTATGAAGCGCTATTACCGTCGCAAAGCGGCAACAAAAAGCCGCGCTGAGGCCACTTGTTTAGGCTGCCCAAAATGGAAGGCTCAATTATTCTCTGATGGGTTAGGTCACGTTGCGAAGCCTGCCAACGAGCCCTTTACTCTTCACGTTTTGTTTTATGATCTTCAAGAAAAACTCGATTCGACATCGAGCCCAAGAAGACAGGGGAATTGCCCGCTTGATCAAGCGGGCATCGAGGGAATACGAGGACAATGATTGTCGACGATGAGAAAACAATGTGCTGTATGCGCTGCTCTCAAAACCCTGTAGCTATTACTCAGGCAGCTTAACCACGACCCGCCCGCGAACTCCTCCAGCCAGAATGCGATCCACCCAATCGGTCACCCCAGAAAGCTCCGTTTGCGCCGCTTCCAGCAGTGAAAGGTCTTTCGGCATCCATTCATCCGCCAGTAACTGCCACATTTGCTGCTTAATTTCACAGGGTAATTCAACGCTATCTACCCCTAACAGATTTACTCCGCGCAAAATGAATGGAAAAACCGTCATCTCAAGCTTGGGAGAACCGGCTAACCCACAGCAAGTGGCACTACCTCCGTACTTTAGACCCTTCAGAGCAGCGGCCAGCATTTCACCCCCCACGCAATCCACAGCGCCCGACCACTGCTCTTTGGCCATGGGCTTGGCGGCACTTTCCAGAAAATCATTGCGATCAATGATGCGTGATGCACCAAGCTCAGTGAGCCATTCGTGGGCGTCTGCTTTGCCACTAACGGCCACCACCTCAAAACCTAACTTAGCCAGTATCGCAACACTAATGCTGCCCACGCCACCAGTCGCGCCAGTCACCAGCACGGGCCCCTGATCCGGGTTAACGCCCGTATCCAGCAACGATTCAACACTCAAGGCTGCGGTTAGCCCTGCCGTACCAAGCAACATTGCATCGCGAGGCGCAAGGCCTTCTGGTAGCGGCACTAGCCACTCAGCCGGTACGCGGATATATTCTGCATAACCGCCATCCGTGTTCATCCCCAGATCATAGCCTGTGCAAATCACCGCATCGCCCGCACTAAAAGGCCCATCACTCGCCTCTTCAACCACGCCAACCGCATCAATGCCTGGGGTATGAGGGAATTGGCGGGTAACGCCTTTGTTGCCGGTGGCTGACAGTGCATCCTTGTAATTCAGAGACGACCATTGCACCCGTACCAATACACCGCCTTCGCCCAGCTCACTTAGCTCGCGGTCAACCAGCACGTTACTGTAACCGGCCTCGGTTTCGCGGGTCTGTAATGCCTTAAATGTCATGAGCTACTCCTTTGCAGTGTTCGGTAAAGGTACTAATGAATCTGACGTTGGCTGCCACGATGCCAAAACTTTTCCAACACCCGATGTGCCATTGCTTCTAGAGAGAAACCCAGCTTCTCACCCAGCTTACGTTTGGCTTCCCACTGTACTAGGTAGAGTGTTTGGCTGTCTTTGCGCACTTGTAACAGTTCGTCGCTGGTCATGATTTCATCGACAAGTCCCAGCTCCTTTGCTTGGCTGCCAAACCAATGTTCGCCAGTCGCAACCTTATCCAAATCGAGCCCACGGCGATTATCCCGGACGAATCCCTTGAACAATTGATGAGTCTCTTCCAGTTCTTCCTGAAATTTAGCCCGACCCTTTTCGGTATTCTCGCCCAACATGGTCATGGTGCGTTTGTACTCACCGGCAGTCATCAGTTCCACATCAATATCGTTTTTCTTCAGCAAACGGTGAAAGTTGGGAATCTGCGCGACCACACCGATCGAGCCGATAATGGCGAAGGGTGCCGCCACAATACGGTCAGCGATACAGGCCATCATATAACCTCCGCTAGCAGCCACTTGGTCCACGGCGACGGTCAGTTTGATGCCCTGGTTACGGATACGGCGCAACTGCGAGGATGCCAGCCCATAGCTGTGTACCAGACCACCCGGACTTTCCAGGCGAACCAGTACTTCGTCATCTTGGGTGGCAACCTGCAAAATGGCGGTAATCTCCCGGCGCATATGATCCACATCGCTGGCCTGTACATCACCATTGAAATCAAGCACAAACAAACGCGGCAGAATTTTGTCTTCGGTGCCGGCTTTCTTTTTTTGTTTGGCTTCAAGCTTCTCCTGTTTTCGCTTAGCCTTGTGGGCTTTTTTGCGCTGGGCTTCCGGGATAATTTCCGCCTCGAGAGACTCCTTGAGATCATCGAACTCTTCATTGAGGTGGCGGACTTTCAGTTCACCATCCTGGTCACCCTTACCACGACTCCGTGAGGCCGCCGCCGCAATGCCACCAAAAATAAACAAAATTGCCACTACGAGGGTGGCAACCTTGGCTAGAAACATGCCGTATTCCATTAAAAACGCGATCACAGTTTATCTACTCTCCAAGGGGCCTGGCGCCCAGCGCCAGTCAATTCACGGAAATCGAACTCTGGCTGATTCTACATAAGCCAGAGCCATTGCGGTAATCAGAGGGAATTAAAGGTCGAGCAAAACACAGGTTACCGGGAAAGAAGCATCAATCCCAACCGGCGATCGCCTTTTGTGCACTGCCGTTCATAGGACGGGCCACGAGCCCTGTGGGCGCCACGGTAACTTCAAACAGAGCGCCATCTGCCATCGGCAGATAAGCCGCGCTACCGTAACGAGCATCGATAATCAGGCCCCAGCCTTTTTTTGCCAGCAGCCACACATCCAGGCCTACTGGATCACGATGCAAGCTGTAGACGGTACGGTCCCGGGAACGCTCGTCTTCAAGGGCATAATAACGGCCCTGCATCCGATCCAGTTGGTAGCCGGGCTTCAGGCCAAGCAGGCTAAAGGGCATCTTCCACTTGATAATGCGAGCATCCAGTTGCCACTGATCCCCTTTCAGACGAAACTCTTCCGAACTCCCATCCGTGCGGGTTACCGTAGCAATAAACGACTGATCGCCCGACTCCCGGAAGCTCACCGTGGCTACGGACACTTCCTGAGCATATTCCTTATAGCCATAGAGATTGAGCGCGAACACGCTCATATA
>OJDQ01000590.1_pt1 | contig 14307 bp, 15 predicted proteins | sample 1592851 | NCBI WGS metagenome assembly OJDQ01 (sample SAMN05416774, study PRJEB24817) | seawater metagenome | isolation source: Sea water | place: Canada:Atlantic | collected 2013-07 | reverse complement strand
CCTAGTTATCCGCTACAACCACAGTGATGTGACTGCTACGCTTAAAGATACGATCCGCACGGCCTTTGGCACGTGGCTTGATACGTTTCATAGTTGGGCCTTCGTCAACGAAGATCTTAGCGACGCGCAGTTCATCAATGTCTGCGCCTTCGTTATGCTCTGCGTTAGCGATTGCTGATTCTAAAACTTTCTTAATCAGCGTAGCGCTTTTCTTTGGGCTGTACGCTAAAAGCTCAAGAGCTTTTTCTACGTGCATACCGCGAACTTGATCCGCAACCAAGCGTGCTTTTTGAGCCGACGTGCGGGCAAAACGGTGTTTAGCTAATGCTTCCATCTTCCTACCCCTTAACGTTTAGCTTTCTTATCCGCGACATGGCCGCGGTAAGTACGCGTTGGCGCAAATTCGCCCAACTTGTGGCCGACCATTTCGTCACTCACGATGACAGGTACATGTTGGCGGCCGTTATGGACTGCAATGGTCAACCCAATCATATCTGGGATGATGATAGAACGACGAGACCAGGTTTTGATTGGTTTACGTTCGTTCTTTTCCACTGCAGCCTCTACCTTCTTCAGCAAGTGAAGGTCGATAAATGGACCTTTCTTGAGAGAACGTGGCATGGTGAATCCTCGCTATTACTTGTTACGACGACGTACGATAAGCTTATCAGTACGCTTGTTGCTTCGGGTTTTCTTACCTTTAGTAGGAACACCCCAAGGAGTTACTGGGTGACGACCGCCAGAAGTACGACCTTCACCACCACCGTGTGGGTGGTCAACCGGGTTCATTACAACACCACGAACGGTTGGACGAACACCGCGCCAACGGCTGGCACCAGCTTTACCTAATGAACGAAGCATGTGTTCTGCATTGCCCACTTCACCAATGGTGGCGCGACAATCAGATAATACTTTGCGCATTTCACCTGAACGCAGACGTAAAGTAACGTAGTTACCGTCACGTGCCAGGATCTGTGCACTACCACCGGCAGAACGTGCAATTTGTGCACCTTTGCCAGGCTTCATTTCAATCGCGTGAACAACGGTACCCACTGGCATGTTGCGCATAGGCATAGCGTTACCCGCTTTGATAGGCGCATTTGAACCAGATTGGATCGCGTCACCAGCCTGGATACCCTTAGGTGCCAGGATGTACTTACGTTCACCATCTGCATACAGTACTAATGCAATGTTTGCAGAACGGTTAGGATCATATTCTAAACGCTCAACTTTTGCTGGGATGCCGTCTTTATTACGTTTAAAGTCAATTACACGGTAATGTTGCTTATGACCACCACCGATGTGACGTGTAGTAATACGACCATTGTTATTACGGCCGCCAGACTTGCTGTTCTTTTCCAGCAAAGGTGCATAAGGTGCACCTTTATGCAGGTCAGGATTAACAACCTGAACTACGTGACGACGACCGGGAGAAGTTGGCTTAGCTTTCATTAATGGCATTTCTAATCCCCTTCTTACTCAGCACCACCGACAAAGTCGATGTCCTGACCTTCTTTAAGCGCTACATACGCTTTTTTCCAGTCGCTGCGTTTACCGAAAGACATACCGTGACGCTTGGTTTTACCCTTAACGTTAACAGTACGAACCGAATCCACTTCAACCTCGAACAGTTTCTCAACTGCCGCTTTGATTTCAGCTTTGTTCGCGTCTTTAGCTACTTTAAATACAACTGTGTTACCCGCTTCAGCAGCCATAGTCGACTTTTCTGAAACGTGTGGTGCCTTAAGCACTTTTAGTAGACGTTCTTCTTTCATGCTAACGCCTCCTCAAGTTGTTTCACTGCATCAGCAGTGATAAGTACTTTTTCGAATGCAATCAGGCTGACCGGGTCGATACCAGCTACATCGCGCACGTCTACCTTGTAAAGGTTACGAGCAGCAAGGAACAGGTTCTCTTCCACTTCTGGAGTAACGATAAGAACATCGTTTAATTCCATTTCGTTCAGCTTAGCAACCAGAGCTTTAGTCTTAGGTGTGTCAACACCGAACTTCTCTACCACTACCAGACGGTCTTGGCGAACCAGTTCAGACAGGATGCTCTTAACCGCACCACGATACATTTTCTTGTTAACTTTTTGATCAAAGTCACGAGGCTTGGCTGCGAATGCACGGCCACCACCAACCCAGATTGGGCTGCGGATTGTACCTGCACGAGCACGGCCAGTACCTTTTTGACGCCATGGCTTCTTACCACCACCACGTACTTCAGAACGAGTCTTTTGTGCTTTAGTACCCTGACGAGCACCATTGCCGTAAGCTACAACGACCTGGTGAACCAGGGCTTCGTTGAATTCACGTCCAAAGGTCGCTTCGGATACTTCAAGAGCGCTTTGCGCGTCTTTCAATGTTAATTCCATCAGTTCAACTCCCAGACGTTACGCTTTAACAGCTGGCTTTACGACAACGTCGCCGCCAGTTGCGCCAGGTACGGCACCTTTAACCAGGATCAGGTTGTTTTCTACGTCTACACGTACAACTTCCAAAGACTGAGTGGTGACTTGCTTGTTACCAAGCTGACCAGCCATCTTCTTGCCCTTGAATACTTTACCTGGTGATTGGTTTTGACCAATTGAACCAGGTGCACGGTGTGACAATGAGTTACCGTGAGTAGCACGTTGAGCAGTGAAGTTCCAACGCTTGATAGCGCCAGCAAAACCTTTACCTTTAGACGTACCAGTGACGTCAATTTTTTTGGTGTCGTTGAAGATTTCAACAGTGATTTCACTGCCTACTTCGATGTCGCCACCTTCGTTATCTTCCAGGCGGAATTCCCAAAGACCACGGCCAGCGTCTACACCAGCTTTAGCAAAGTGACCTGCTGCAGCTTTGTTTACGCGGTTCGCTTTTTTGGTACCTGCAGTAACTTGCAGTGCGCGATAACCGTCAGTTTCTTCAGTGCGTAACTGAGTAACACGGTTTGGGGTCGCTTCAATAACAGTCACAGGGATAGACGTACCATCTTCAGTGAAGATGCGAGTCATACCCACTTTACGACCGACTAGACCAATCGCCATTGTTATTACCCTCTCTTGTTAGCCCAGGCTGATTTGAACATCAACACCAGCAGCCAAGTCCAGACGCATCAGAGCGTCAACAGTCTTGTCAGTTGGCTCGATGATGTCTACTAAACGCTTGTGAGTACGAATCTCATATTGGTCACGCGCATCTTTATTTACGTGTGGAGAAGTCAATACTGTATAGCGTTCTTTGCGAGTAGGCAGTGGAATTGGACCGCTGACCTGAGCACCAGTACGTTTCGCCGTTTCAACGATTTCAGCCGTAGACTGATCGATCAACTTGTGATCAAACGCTTTTAAACGAATACGAATTCTTTGATTTGGCATCGATTAAGCTCCAATCGAAAGAACAAAAAAATCATCTTCTCACTCCCAATTATTCCGGGACGAAAAGATGTGCTTATAAACCAGTGATTCCCAATCGGAATCTTGTTTTTGTTTCTAACACGCCAGCTTCATCATAAGACGTCGCTTTGGCGACCACCCTAAAAACAGTGTGGCTGCGGCTGAAACCATGCCCTGGGTACATATGTACGGGGCAAGTGGGCGCGAATTATACAGAGTTACCGGACTAATGCAACTAGCGATTTCACTTTTTGTACATAATTCGATCATCTCTGCGATAAAGCTTATTGGTTAAGCGCAGTATCAGCAAATCTCGGATTCGTACTCACATGCTTACCTTTTCCCTAAAGCAAAGAAAAACCGCCTCAGGTCCAGTAGCGATATAGCTTTGTGAGTCGTACGATTTAGTTGCGTTGATTAACGCAACTGTTAAATTTTACGAGGATGAACATATGAAAGAATTAAGTATACAAGAACTGAATGCAGTCTCAGGCGGAGTTTCAGATGATACTATCTATGCGGGCGCATTAGCCAGTGCCGGTGGATTTCTATTTACAGCCATTACATCAGCGGCCGCATTAACCCCTGTGGGGATGGGTATACTCTTAACTGCATCAATTATCAGCTCAGGTATCGCGATCGCCACTGCATACGAGCCTGAGTAAACCTAGAGGTTTAGCATGGATAATGCCAAAGAAATACTTATAACCCCCCAGCTAAGCACTTTTGCAATTGGCGTTGCGTTTTCCGCCTTCGTAAGTGCGATTTTATTTTGCTTATCGTTTGTCGAAAAGCATCACTTGCTTCCTGTGTTTAGCATCATTACTTTTTTTTACTTATTGAGTCATTTAGTAATAAAGTACAACAAGTAGCCGTCATTTAAGCAGGGTACGTAGTATCGCCCTGTTAGTTACTTCTCTTTATTCACATAGTTATTTCATCTTAATAAACCACCTGGTCTTTACCATTGGCTTTAGCCTGGTACATCAGGTTATCCGCCTGTGCCAGCGTATGGGTAACAGACTCCTGGTCCTGGGCATCCACCAGCCCTATGGAAAAGGCCACCTTAATATCCGAATACGCTGAGAGTGCCGCGGGCAACACCTTGCACTCGTCCATAAATTGCCTGAGGGCAACCGCCACTTCCTCGCAAGCAGCTGACGGAAACACAAATAAGAACTCTTCCCCACCAATCCGGCCAATAATATCGGTATTGCGGAAATCGCGCTTGATACACTCGCCTACGTGCCTGAGCACATCATCGCCAACCTGATGCCCGTACGTATCATTGATATACTTAAAATCATCGAGGTCGGCTATGGCGACACTCAGCGGTTGATTCTGCCGGACGGCCAGTTTTTTCTCACGGTCAAGTAACAAAAATGTCTGACGGCGATTATACAGCGCTGTGAGTTCATCAGTTTGAGCCAGCCTTTCCAGCTGTTGGTGCTGACGTCTGATGCTGAAGTACATAAATACGATGGCAAAAATCAACCCTACTAATACAGCAATAATCAGCGCGACAATAGTTTGGTCCCGTTTATTAACCGCCAGCTCGGCGGTTTGCCGGGCGTTGGTTTCTGCCAGTAATCGGTTTTCATACGCTTTCTGATCCAGCTCGAAACCGGCTCGTAACTGTTGAAACCTCTCTTCATCGGTTTCTTGCCGGCGCTTTACTTCCTCTTGCCTGGCAGCCTGCAAAGTTTGGTAAGCAGCAGCGTAATCACCCGATTCTGCATGCAATTTTGCCCTTAATAACAGAATCGTCGCTTTATGGAGAGTGATATCGTGCTCAGCGACCAGTATTTCCAGCTGTTCAATAATCTCAAATGCTTGCTCAAGTAAAGCATTTCGCTCAAGCCATTTGGCTTTAATTAGCAGTGTACCCACCTCTAGATGGACATTATTGCTTTGTCTGAACGTGTCTATGGCCTCATCGAGCATGGGCATAAGCTGAGCCAGTTGTTCACTACTGTGTTCCTCATTGCTCGACAACAGCACATCAAACAGCGCCTGAGTTGTATAGGCCTCGCCTTGTTTATCACCAATTTCTACCGATATGGCCATGCTTTCGTTGAAGTAATCAACCGCTTTATCAAGCTGATGGATTTTGCCGTAAGCGAGTCCCAGGCCATACAAAGAGTTAGACAACTCAACCTGATTATCGGTTTGCCGATAATAGCGTGCGGATTCTTCAAAATAAGGGATCGCCGAACGCGATTTTTCCTGCGCTTCGTATACCAGTGCTATAAAGGAAGCTATATGGGGAGCAACCGTATCCAGCTCATGTTGCTGCGCTATGCGATAGGCCTGAGTAAAATAGTCGAGCGCTTCTACCAGGTTAACAATAGTCAGATTGATAGAACCCAGGGCAATCATTGCATCAATTTGCACAGAGGGAGACTGATTCTCGACCGCCCAGGATAATGCCCGTTGGGCGTATTCAATCCCAGGTGAGGCATCGGCCATCGTATCGTAGGCCCTGGCGACCTTAATGTTACATGCCTGGATGAACTCTTCGTCGTCGCTCTGTTGTGCCAGTGAAAGGGCTTTTTGGGCTTCAACGAGCGCTTCATCACCCAGGAATAAAGCATAATAAGCATCACTGAGTATGTAATGGTACCGCGCTTGTTCATGCACCGATACGGATGCATTCGCTAACCGGGCCTCAATAGAGTTGATGACCTCGGTAGGATGATGATTGATGTCACTGAGTAGCCTGGTCTTTTCTTCAGACCACTCAATAGCGCTGGCGTTGGCACTGGCGACAGACAACGCCACGGCAGCCATAACACTTAACAGTAGTTTGCTTGGAAATACGAAACACTTAAACTTCAAACTGTCTCAACCTAGCTGGCAGGCAATTCATCCAGCATAAAATAGATCATCCATTGAGCATGGCACAACGCCCGGCTCCGTCAACAAACATTATGCGCCATGTTGATTAACCTGAATACCTTAGTTATCCACGTAGGTGGTCATCTCTTCCCGGATCTGGTCTCGCATCGTCATGAGTTTGATGGCCGATTCGCGCTGACGCTTGTCCTGCTCCGTTTTTGGTACCCAATCCGGAACCGCCGACGGCTTGCCGTTTTCATCCATGGCCACCATTACCGCAATACAATGTGTACAAAGCTCGCGTTCACTGCTTTTAGGATCGCCAGCGCGAACCAGGATACGAATATGCATGGAGCTGGTGCCGGTATAAATAACCTTCGCTTCAACTTCCACGATGTTACCCACCAGGATTGGCTTCACAAAGTGCATTCCCCCCACGTAAGCGGTGATGCAGTATTTTCCGCTCCAGCCGGCAGCACACCCATAGGCACTTAAATCGATCCATTTCATTACCGCACCGCCGTGCACTTTACCACCGAAGTTAACATCCGCAGGCTCTGCCAGAAAGCGCAACGTTAATGAACGCTCAGTACCGGGCATAAGTTCTTCTCTTTATTTAATTTTCACCAATTCATAAAACTACTGTAGTTTAATTAGTAAAACAATCCGGCGATGATATTTATGGAAGAACAGCGCTATCCTACCCGGCTGATGCTACTTATTGCCCTGCTACAGGGGCTCGCTCTGTTGCTATTACATCAGTCCATCGACTTTGAGTTCTGGCCGGCCACGGCGCCGCAGTGGCTATTTCCGGCTTATGCTCTGGTCATTATCGGGCCTGGCCTGTATCTGCTGGGGGTTAACGACCGCAATAAGGTCAGACTGGTTACCTACATAGCCCCCTTTGCCGCGCTTTGTGCGCTGCTTGCCTTTTACACCGGTGGCCAGGCAATCCCCTCTGCTCCCTCACGCCTGGATACTCTGCTCGCCCCCATGACATTTACTCTGGCTTTACTGACCTTTAAAGCGCTGATGTACGTGCAGGTGAAAACGGCCGATGAGCCCTTCGTTTATCCTCAGTTGTTTCACTATTCCTGGCGCAACCTGCTTACTCTGGGTCTGGCACTGGCATTTACGCTGGTTACCTGGGGGGTGCTGATGCTGTGGGCCGGGTTGTTCTCGGTGATTAATATCGACTTTTTTGACGAATTGTTTGAGCAAAAGTGGTTTTATTACCCGGCGCTTAATCTTGCTCTGGCACTGGGCGTAATTCTTATCCGCCGGCTCAGCATTATCGTCGATACCATTAAACAGTTGCAGCAAGCGCTGTTGAAGTACCTTCTGGTATTACTGGTATTTGTCTCGGTGATCTTCCTGCTCGCTTTACCGTTTACCGGTTTATCGCCGCTATGGGAAAAAGGCCCGGGCAGTTATCTCATTCTGTGGATGCAGGCCTGTCTGCTGTTTGCGCTGAACAGCGTCTATCAGGGTGATGCAGATGAACGCCCTTACTCCCCTTTTGTGCACCGGTTTATCTATCTCGGCATACTCTTGTTACCGGTTTACAGTGGGCTGGTATTTTATGGTCTGTCCCTAAGGGTGGAGCAGTATGGCTGGTCAGTAAGTCGTTACTGGGGGATGATAGTATGGATGTTTCTGGCGCTTTTTTCCCTTGGCTATGTAACTTGTATAGCGCGCTATAGAGATGACTGGATTGCCGGTCTCGGCCGCATTAATGTCGCGATGGGCTGGCTACTGATGCTGGTGATGGTATTGGTAAACAGCCCGTTTGCAGACTTACGAAAATTGACGGCTGATAGCCAGTTAGCCCGTATCGAATCCGGACAAACCGATTTGCAGGACATAGACATAGCGTATTTTGCCAATCAGCTTGCGTTGCCTGGCTACCTTGCCATTGAACAACTAAAGCAAACCTATGGCGACAGTCACCCGACACTGGCGCTAAGACTTTCCCGAGCCTATCAGGAAGATGCTATAGAGCCTGAGCAGGACAAGCTGATGGTGATCAACAGTATCGAATGTCTCAACGACTGCGAGATGCCCTCAGATCTCGCCGATGTCATTTACGGCAGCCTGACTAAAAGTAACTACCTGTTGCGACAGGCTGAACATCTTTACCTGCTGGCGGTCGACCCTGATGGCGATAACCAAACCGACTACCTGCTAATGCTGGAAACTAACTACCTGGTAGATGCCACCCTGTATATACGCAGAAACAGTAATTGGTATCCGATAGGTATAGAGGATTTGGGCCCGACCGGCAAAAATAAAACGAAGACTCTACGCGAGCATCTTCAGGCACTGGAGGTAAATTACAGTCAACCGCAGTACCGCATAATGCAAATCGGTGATTTTCACTTTAACGTGACGCTGAACGAACAACTAAAATCATCACCTGAGCAGGGGCAGTAAACAGCCCGAGATGCACCGACTTTTACCACCTGCACCTTTTGCAGTATTGCTGCATTAGGTCAGAGGGTATAAGGTGATATATATTAATACTATACTTCGTCACAGCCGGATATGTTTCCTGCCCTGTGAGTAACAGCTTACTAATTTGTAGTAGAATATGTCAGACATAAATGAAAACCAGTTGGTGTTCGATAAAATCAACACAGTGCTTGAGAAAAAGCCTACGTTGTTAGATGCCTACAGAGAGCTAGAACCCCTTATACTCGGTTTATTTGATGCACAACGCATGAGTATCTTTCAGCGTCGTCGTCAGCATCAGGATTTGGTCGCCCGGTTTAAAACCGGTAAAGAGACAATGGAAATCAAGGTGCCCATCAGTCCACTGTCTATTGCGGGCTACGTTGCCTTATCACAGCGGCCATTAATTATCTCTAATCCCTATGATCAGGAAGAGCTAGCCGCCATTCATCCGCGCCTGCGCTTTGCCGACAGGTTTGATAAAAGCAGCGACTTCAGAACCCGCAATATTCTGTGTGTACCTATTCTGAATGCCGGCGTTATCATGGGTGTTTTTCAGATCATCAATAAAAACAACGGGCCTTTTACCAACCGCGACATGGAGCTTGCACAGCAGCTCAACGACATCTTAGGCACTAAATTCCGTTACGAACTCGGCGGCACGCAAAACCCATTTGATCTGTTACTCCACGAAAACCTGATCAACGAGAAAGCCCTCACGGAACTACAGGAAACCAGTGGCGATATTCGTCAGATGGTGCAGCGGTTAATGTCTGAATACCGCATCAATGAAGGCAAACTTGGCACCTCGTTATCTATTCATTATCAGGTACCCTTCATTGGTTTTGACCCTGAAAAATACCACGTCTACCAGAGCGAAAGCCGCCTCAACACCTCTTATCTGAAGCGTAATTTTGTGGCAGTGATTGCCGATGCCCATGATAAACCTATCGTGCTGATGGCCGAGCCCAATAACGCTTCCCTGTTGATGGAAATTGAAAGCGCGCTGGGTATCGACAGCTATGATATTGCCGTTGGCTTACCTAACCATGTTCTGCAGTACCTCGGCGATTCAGCGGGTAGCGGCGCGCCTGGCGAGATGAGTGAGATCCTCGATGAAATTGGTACCTCAGCAGAGGAATCAGAGGAAGGGATTGATGAACTTTCAGACGATGCGCCTGCAGTTGTTCGTTTAGTCAGCCGCATTCTTCATGATGCCAAACGGCTCAACGCTTCAGATATTCATATTGATCCGGAAAAGAGTGGTCCTACCCGCGTGCGGATGCGGATAGACGGTGTATGCCGGGATATCAACCAGGTTCCGGCCTCGCACCACAGTGCTGTTATCGCGCGGATTAAAATTATGTCGAACCTGAACATCGCCGAAAAGCGTGTTCCCCAAGACGGTAAACTGGCTTTCAGAATGAGTGGTCAGTTGGTAGAGGTTCGGGTCGCTACTATTCCAACGGTTGCCGGTGAAGGCGTTGTTATGCGTATTCTGGCATCGGGCGGCGCCATGCCCATGGGTAAAATGAACGTTGCGCCGGGCAATATGTTGCGACTTGAGGACATGATCAAGAAACCACACGGGATTCTGTTGGTGGTAGGGCCGACCGGTTCCGGTAAAACTACCACTTTGCATGCTATTCTGGGGTACCTGAATACTCCGGAAAAGAAAATCTGGACGGCAGAGGATCCGGTGGAAATCACTCAGCCAGGTCTTCAGCAGGTGCAGGTTAGCCCGAAAATAGGCTTTACTTTTGCCAATGCACTCAGAGCATTCCTGCGGGCCGACCCGGACATTATCCTGATTGGTGAGATGCGGGATAAAGAAACCGCCCATGCTGGTATCGAAGCGTCCTTAACTGGTCACCTTGTATTATCTACCCTGCACACCAACTCAGCGCCGGAAACGATTACCCGGTTACTGGATTTGGGCCTCGACCCGGTGAACTTCTCCGATGCCTGTGTGGGGATCCTCGCGCAGCGCTTGATCAGAACCCTCTGCAGCACCTGTAAGGAAAAACACCCGGCTTCAGACACCGATATAGCGTTTATCAAACGCCAGTATGGTGAGGAGTATATCGACGAACTTAATCTACCGGATAACCTTGAATTGCATCGCGCTAAAGGCTGCGATGATTGCGGTGATACCGGCTATCGGGGAAGAACCGGTGTACACGAGTTATTAGGCATGACACCGGCGCTGCGCTCCCTGGTTTATAAAGAAGCGTCTGTGGCCGAGATGAAAGCCCAGGCCATGCAGGATGGCATGCGTACCCTGGTTCAGGATGCCATTTACAAGGTTATTAAAGGCGATACCGACCTTGCTCAGGTACAAATTGTTGGAGGCGACTAACCTCGTCTCCCGACATTAATCGAAATAAATACTCACATAACCTTTTTTTCGTTCACATCACGCAATAGTGCGCGTAAAGTAAGCAACATCATAGTGGTGCGTGCAGTAAATAGATGAATAATCGAATATTTTGGTATCGGGTTGCTGAGCTGTGAAACAGGGAATGTGCTGTATCAAAGGGTGGTATACCGCTGTACTGCTGATGATGCTATTTTCATCGCCAGGGTTCGCCGATTGCCAGATCATTGCACCTCGTACGCAATCACTTCAGCAAACGGTTGATGTAACCGTGGGATTAAACGATATTCAGTTTCGTTGTCAGTTAGCCGAAGCCCGCGTACTGAGTTTTCCGCTGGATGCCCTGCACAAACCCACCATTTATGCTGATGACGCCTCTACTATTACCCCCCTGGCTAGTGCCCGGGCCGCTTACCTGCTGCCTGAGGGGGTTTACCGTTTCACTCTGACCGCCGAGTCAGACCATGACAGTAAAGTAAGCCTATCACTGCGCGATTTAACAACCTTTCAGCGTGCCAACAGTTTGCATATTTTAACCATCAGTGCCTTTGGTGGGTTTTGTATAGCACTGTGTATTTATGTAGGCATATTGGGCCGTAGCCTGAGCAACGCCGGATTTTATGCCTACAGTGGGTATATCTTAAGCGCCGGATTTTTCTTTGTACTTCAGGAAGGTGTGTTACGAATTTTGCTCCCTGAGGCGCACTGGTTGCACGGCCATCAGATCAAAGCCATCTTTGCTGGCACCACGGTCTACACAGCTCTGCGCTTTATCTGTTTACTGCTCGATCTGCGACTGATATTAAAGCGCTGGGAATATCACACCATTATCTTCAGCGGCATGGCCGTGCTTGCACTTGGCTTTGTAGCGGCGCTCCCGGTTACCACGCTGCCCGCTATCGCCAATCAGTTAATGGGGCTGATTACCCTGCTTGGCATGGTAGCGGTAACTCTGGCCACTGCATACGCAACATTACGCAAAGTACACGGAGCTGGTTGGGTACTGATAGCGCTAATGGTGTTACTGGCAGCCATGCTGTTCCGTGTTTACCTGCCTGACGTAAATGAATTCCTCCATCGCTATGCCCTGATAGTGGCGGTCACGGTAGAAGCTCTGGTACTGGCTATTGCGGCATCGGAGCGGGTTAAGCGCCTTCAGTCTGACAAAATGCAGGCGTATCTTGCTGCCTCAAGCGACCCCCTTTGTCCGGTTCTCAATCGGCGGGGCTGGGAAGAGTCGGCACAAAAGATGTTATCAGCCCACAGCAAAGAAGGTGGCGTGCTGTTGCTGCTGTTTATCGACCTGGATGAGTTTAAACAAGTTAACGATACCTATGGCCACCGGGTAGGCGACAAAGCCCTGATTATTCTGGCCAAAATTCTCAACAGTCAGTCACGGGCTCAGGATATTGTAGGCAGGCTCGGCGGCGACGAGTTTGTATTGATGAGTCATTGCCACAGCCGCAACATTGCCGAGCGGGTTACAAAGCGTGTTACTGAGCGTCTGGAAGACCTAATTGTCAAAATTGATGAACAACATATCCCGCTGTCAGCGAGCGTGGGGGCACAAATTATTGATGCCCCACACAATGATCTGTCGCTGTTACTTCACGCTGCCGACATGCTGATGTATGAACAAAAGCATGCCGCAGTTAGCCTGTAACGGGTTGAGGTGTCCTTACCCGAAGGTTAGTCAACCAGCTTAATTTGGCCGAAAACTGATGCGTCGATATAACCTAGATTGCGGTCGCCATTAACCGGTTCAACTTCGTGGGATCCCACAAAATGCTCGCGCTCTTCACTGCCATCATTGTCGCAATAGGCCAGCATAAAACCCAGCACCTGCTCTGCTGACAGGCTCAGTGGCGGCACCGGTTTATTATGATGAAAAGTGTCCGGATACACTCTGAAGCTGACTTCCCAGGTTATTTGATAGGGTGACGTATCTTCACGAGTCCAGTGACTGGTTGCATGCTCATTGAGTAAAACAAACTCCTGACCGCCATTGCTTGTTGGGCCAATATCCACAACATTACCATCAAGGGCAATGTGGTACGCAAAAGCATTGTAAGATTTTAGATGATTGCCGCCCGATGCATCGGCATCAATAAAGATTTCAAGACAGTCATCATCCCAATAAGCCAGGAGCGGATTAGGGTGAGTATCGATCAATACATCGTCGATAATTTCTACCCGCAGATACAACTGATCTTCGTCCCAAAGCATTTTAAACCGGCCACTAAAGTCTGCCGGAATGGGCATAGTGCCCACCATGAGGTGCTTAAGAGGATGCCACTTTGCGTTATCCCAGGCCGCTTCGTCGGCCTTACCGTCGATAACAACCGGCGAACTGGCTTTAGCCACTTCAGTAGGTGCTGCAAACACCTGGCCCGCTGCAAGCATACTTAACCATCCGGCCAGCATGATCTTGTTAAGCTTCTTCATGATAAATCGCCCACTTTTACGTTGTAATTAAAAAACGTAGCTTAACAACAAATTTACAACAGCGGCACTATTTAATGCTTTGCAGGCATAAAAAAGACCTGCATAAGCAGGCCTTTCAGGTACGAACGAGCCGTGATTTATGCAGAGCGACGACGACGAGCCGCGAGCAGAGAACCACCAATAATCAGCAACAGCGAGGCAGGCGCTGAAGCCGGTGTAGTTGGCGGAAGGCTGTCTTGATCTAACAGTGCATAACGAACCTGGCCACCAGCAACCAGATATTCACCAATACCATTACCCCAGAACGACACCTCAGTAAACTCATCACTGTCATCAAACGCGGCTACGAATATTTCAAATACGTTGCTTGCCGGATTAGTTTGTGATGGGAAAAGACCTTCAGCACCCGTTGACGCAGAAGCCACTAAAATTGGTGCACCACCGTCAAATGAGATAAACAGGTCAGTCGTTGGATCGGTACAACACGTCGCCCAGTCACCTACTTCAAAACCAACCGCGTTTACCGCGCTGTCGAAGGTGAAGGTAATGCCGCTACCAAAGTAATCCATTGGATCCGTACGTGGAAGTGAACCACCACCCGCCGGGTTGATACCAATTGCAGTACCAGTTAATGAACCATAGGTTGTACCGGATGCAGAGCCGCCATCGTTTTGGGTGATAACGTAATCACCACGGTCGATTGAAGCGCCTGATAAAATCGTATCCCAAACATCAACACCAACAGTACCGCCAGCACCCGTTACAGTGCTGTCGAAATCGGCTACACCGTCAGTAATACCATCGAATACGGTTA
>OJDQ01000588.1_pt1 | contig 14321 bp, 15 predicted proteins | sample 1592851 | NCBI WGS metagenome assembly OJDQ01 (sample SAMN05416774, study PRJEB24817) | seawater metagenome | isolation source: Sea water | place: Canada:Atlantic | collected 2013-07 | reverse complement strand
CTTTATAACTATATAAATAAGCAACGCATTTAAGGCGGCCAGTCATGCACACAATAATAAAAGACAAACTTTGCTTACTTACCGATCAGCAGGATGGGGTTAAAGTGAAATTTGGCCTGGCCCTGGGCGTACTGATGTCACTAATGATTGCCTGGCTGGCCCTGAATTTGCTTTTTCCAAAAGACATAAAATCTAACCCGCCGGCAATTATGTACGAACTGGAAAGGTCTGGGCGTCCTGCCACAACTTCTGAACTAAACGAGATCTTTCATTATTACCGCACCATCTGGCAATTCGATTACGACTATATTCAGGCCAACAAAAACGTTATTTTTCAGGACAACCTAACATCCGGTTTACGGCCTGCACACCAGTATTTTCATGCCCGGGCCATGGGCGTAGCCCCATTACTGGATAAACCTTTAAGCGAATGGCATGAACAGCTGATAAACGATCCCGCCCCTGCGAGATCACAGGTTTTTCATGCGCTACAGGAAATTTACGGCCGGGCCAATCATTGTGAAGCATTACTGACACTAGAAAAATTAAGGGCCTGGCATTTCACTAATGCTTACCGAGAACGCCAGTTATCCTGCGGCTCAGCAAGCCAGCGAAGTTTGTTTGAATTTTTATCTTTGTATAACTTAGAAACCCGCCGCCAACCTGCTTTAATATTTGCAGCGATTGCGCAAATCGAAAATCCTTCGCGCAGGCAGTCATTACTGGCCAGTTATGAAGCGTATCTAACTACGTTAAGCGAGCTGTTTCACCGTTATAATGGTGCGCAAAAATTATTGGAAGCCAGGGAAAGCAGGATGTCATCGCAATTGAACATTAACTGGTATCTGTACCTGCAGGCCATAAAGAATAAGGCCGCATGAATACGCGGCCAGTCTGTACTGCATAGTAAGCTTCAGGGCTGAAGTTAGCGCAATGCAACTAACCCATAGCATTTGCCTGTTGGTAAAAATGCTTTTCTAACTCACTGTATTCTTCGTTTAATGCTTCAAACTGGCGCTGTATTTTTTGACTCACGTAGGTTGCCATCAGTTTTCTACCGCCAAGAATGACAACCAGAGTCGCAACGCAGAATGAAATGGCCAGTGCTGACACGTCGAGTCCCATACTGGCAATCACCGACATCACCGACATCACCAGTAACCAGGTGATAAGTGTAATAATAATCCCCACACTTACCAGCAAATTAATAGCATTCTGCTGGTTCATACAAATAGGCAAGGATTTCAGAGTATCCTTCAAATCCAATTCAGAGTCATAACGGAATAAGTAAGTATACATGTTAAGTCAGCACCACAACGTCGCTGATTTAACAGGTTTATACGTGACAGCAAGCGTCGCACTGCGCGTCTAAATTTTGGATAAGACAACAAGGAGACGATATATGTTGAACGAATATTACACATTAGCTAACAACGTACTCATTCCCAAGATTGGCCTGGGTACCTGGATGGTTGAAGACAAAGACGCCAATCAAGTCGTCGCCAGCGCTATAGAAGCCGGCTATCGCCATATCGATACAGCGCAGGCGTACGAAAACGAAGCGGGTGTCGGCCGTGGTATCAAAGAAAGCGGCATACCGCGCGATCAATTGTTTATCACTACCAAGCTGGTGGCCGAGGCGAAATCATACGATGAAGCAAAAAAAGCCATCGATGAGTCTCTGAGCAAACTACAGCTTGATTACATCGATATGATGATTATCCATAGCCCGCAACCCTGGGCAAACTTTGGTGACGATGATCGTTACTTTGAGGGAAACCTCGAAGCCTGGAAAGCGCTGGAAGAAGCCTATAGCGCTGGCAAGCTCCGCGCCATCGGCTTATCAAACTTTCAGCAACAGGATATTCAGAACATTCTCGATAACTGTGCGATCAAACCGGTCGTTAATCAGGTGTTGGCACACGCCAGTAACACCCCTTTTGAACTGATTGAATTCGTTCAGAAACAGGAAATGCTGGTTGAGGCCTATTCACCGGTAGGCCATGGCGAACTGTTTAAAAATGACAAAATCAAAGCGTTAGCCGAGAAATATGGTGTGTCGGTGCCACAGCTGGCAATTCGCTACGATTTACAACTTGGCCTGCTGCCACTGCCTAAGTCAACCAATCCGGAGCATATGAAAAATAATGCGAACGTAGATTCTGTCATCAGCGATGAAGATATGGAAACCTTAAAAAATCTGCCGAAAATAAAAGATTACGGCGATGCCAGCGACATGCCGGTCTTTCAGTAGATTGTTCATAAACTAAAAAGCCGCTTCGTTGCGGCTTTTTCATTTAGAGGTTACCCTGGCGCGCTAACCTGGTGCTTTACCAGGGTATTAATGCGCCATTATAGTTCATTAGTGCGGCCTAACGCCCCCTAAAAAAAGCCACACCTTTGTTTATTATAGCTTTATTAATATGGCATCGATAATGCTTCGGGTTATTGAACAAATTAATTCATAAACACGGTCTATGTGTTTGAGCAAAGACGCTCATGCTGTTCCAGCTTGCTGGAGGCGGTATGGGCGTTTTTTTGTGCCCAAAATTTAACAATGTTTAACACAATACAGGAAGCTATCACCATGATTACCGATCGTACCCAGGTTACAGCAATCATTCAGTCTGCCAAAATTACTAAGGGCATTAAATGGTCTGAAATCGCCGAAGTTGTAGGGCAGTCAAAAGAATGGAGCACTGCCGCGTGTTTAGGCCAGATGGCTATGACTAAAGAGCAAGCCGAAGGTGTTGGCGCCCTGCTCGACCTGAGCGATGAAGCCGTTGCCTGGTTACAAATTGCCCCGTATAAAGGCTCATTGCCCACCGAAGTCCCAACCGATCCATTAATCTATCGTTGGTATGAATTGGTTAATGTTTACGGCACCACCCTTAAAGAGCTTATCCATGAGGAATTTGGTGATGGCATCATGAGTGCTATCGACTTCTCCATGGATTTACAGCGTGAGGAAGACCCCAAGGGCGACAGAGTTCACGTAGTGATGTCAGGTAAATTCCTGCCCTACAAAATGTATTAAAGGTTTCATTGGCTGTTCCCGGCCGGTTTCGCAACCTAACACCGTTTAGGTTGCGCCTTTTTTCCCTATGGGTGGTTAATTTAAACCTGAAATCTGTTATTCCTGACCTAAGTTAGCCCACAGCGTCGAGCGAATCTGTTAGCATATCGCTACTTTATTAATGGCTTCAACGCCCTGCTCCCCAATATTTCCCATAATGACGCAATCTTCGGTTTTTACATCTCGCTTTGTCTGGTTTTTGTTTGGACGCGGTATTTTTAGTGCCATTGAATCAATCATGGCAGTGGCTTTTGCCTGGCATTTGTATGAACGCACCGGTGATCCCTTCGATTTAGCACTGGTGGGGTTGTTCCAGATTGTGCCGGTATATTTACTCTTTCCGATTACCGGCTGGGCCGTTGATCATATTTCCCGCAGTAAAATTCTACTGGCGGGCGCTACCATGCAGCTCGCCGTGCTCAGCGGTTTCGCTCTGTTGATGATGACCCCGGAGTTTAATAAATGGTACCTGCTGGCCTTAATTAGCTTACATGGTTGTGGTAAAGCATTCATGTCGCCGGCATTACAGGCAACGTTACCTAATCTGGTTCCGCCCCATCACTTAAACCAGGCTGTGGCTATCACCAGTACCGTCTGGAATATCGCGCTAACAGTTGGGCCATTTGTAGCCGGGATTTTAATTGCCTTGTTAGATCGCCATATCTACTGGTTATTAGTGGCCGCTGCCCTTGCTACCCTTACCTGCTTTTATCAGATCCCGACCATGGGGGCTGCTAACACCGGCAAAGGGAAAAGAGACCTTCTTGGCGGTTTACGATTCGTCAGACACAATCAAATAGTCCTGGGCAGTTTAAGCCTGGATCTGTTTATTGTGTTACTGGGTAGTGTGGTGGCGTTGCTACCAGTGTATGCGGCAGACATTCTGAAAGTCGGTCCCGAAGGGCTGGGATTTTTGCGCGCTATGCCAGCAGCGGGTGCAGTATTAATGGGCATTTATCTCTCCCGATTTAAAACCGAATTTGACAATACAGGCAATACGTTGTTTGTATCACTGGGCGTGTTTGCCCTATCCATTATTATTTTTGCTTTGTCTGATACTATGTGGCTGGCTGCCGGGGCGCTATTTGTTTATGGTGCGTCAGATATGATAAGTGTGGTGATCCGCGGTGCGGCGGTGCAATTAAATACCCCGGATGAACTGCGCGGACGGGTGAGTGCGGCCAATTCTATTTTTATCGCCTCTTCTAACCAGCTTGGCGACTTCCGTGCCGGTGCGGTAGCCGCGGCGGTAGGCCCGGTAGCAGCTACCCTGGCTGGCGGAGCCTGTGCAATGGTTATTGCCGTAGGCGGCGCAGTTTGGTTTAAAGACTTACGACGCTTGAAAAAGATCGAAAATTAACGGGTACAGGATAGTTGCCCAGCAAAACAGCGCCAGCATAATGGCCACGAACACCGCTGCCGAACCAATATCTTTGGCCTTGCCGCTGAGCTCATGAATTTCAGGGCCTATTCTATCCACCACGGCTTCTACTGCGCTGTTAAGTAACTCAACAATAATTATCAGTAGCAAACTGCTCACCATCAATACCCGCTCTACTGCAGTCACGTCCAGCCACCAACTCAGTGCCACGCCACATACCAGTAAAGCCAGCTCCTGCCGGACTGCGGGTTCACTCAAAAAAGCCGCTTTCAGCCCTTTCAGTGAATACCAGGTTGCATAATATAACCGTTTAATGCCGGTAACTTTGGTGACAAACATCGCTGCTCCATGACTACTCTGCGTATTACGCCGGACTACTTTATAACACAAACTTACGCCGCAAAAATGAATGTGTGGTGTACAGATTGCAAGAATAATTATTGGTTGCTTTTCTGTAGTGTAACGCAATTAGACTAAGGGAATCTTAAGTCATGGAATTTATTGATGTTTTGACAACAAAGCAAAGTATGGTTGCCGGCGCTTGCCTGGCCATTATCGTGATTCTGTTCATCGCAAAACGCCTTTTTCTGGTGCGTTTACGCGCCCAGATGCAGCAACAGGACAGCGAACATAATCATTTTTATCAGGTACTTATTCTCGCACTTAACGCCCCCCTCAACCTTACTATTCTCACTATTCTGCTGTGGCTGGGTCGTTATGGTGTCACCATTACCGGGGTGTTGCCCAAAGAAGATACCGAAATTCTCGGCCATATCATCAAAGCAATGGTCATCATCACCCTTATTTTGTTTATCGAACGCTGGGTAACCTACGCTATTAAAGTGTATGCCTCCCGTTCACCATTACTGAACAATACCCGCAGTATCGCCAGTGGCGCCATCCGAGCCATACTGATTGGGTTATGCATACTGCTGGTACTGGGCTCCCTTGGCATATCCGTTACGCCTTTAATTGCCTCTTTGGGGATCACATCGTTAGCGGTTGCCTTAGCATTGCAGCCTACTCTGGAGAACTTCTTCTCCGGTGTGCAAATCCTTATCGACAAGCCTTTTCGCATTGGAGATTTCATTGAACTGGAAAGCGGTGAACAAGGCTTCGTCGATAAAATTGGCTGGCGTTCAACCTGGATTAAAATGCTGCCCAATAACATTGTGATAGTGCCAAATAGCAAAGTCTCCCAGTCGAAAATTATAAATTACTACTATCCTGAAAAGGAGCTTTCTGTTCCGGTAGAGGTTGGGGTGCACTATAATTCGGATCTGGAGTTTGTCGAGAAGGTCACCCTGGAAGTGGCCAATCAGGTGCTGCTGGACCACGAATGGGGCGTTGAGTCTTACGACCCTTTTGTGGTGTATCACACCTTTGATAATTCCAGCATTAACTTTACGGTGATGCTAAGAACCAAAGAGTATTTCAATCGGTTTTTTGTTAAATCGACGTTTATTAAAGCACTGCACAAGCGTTTTAATGAAGAGCAGATAGTGATTCCCTTCCCGATTACCGCGCTTAACTTGCAGCAGGAAGGCGCCGAAAACGTCATGGCAGGCAGGTATGCCGAGCAACTTAATGCCGGTCATTCCGAATCTACCGAAGGTCAGTAAAACCACCACACAGCCCGAGTGGGCTGTGTGGGTGCATTTAGACTTTTACGGCCAGCAAATCACATTCAATGCCGTGCAACACAGAATTAGCTGTGGAGCCAAGCAGCAATTGCACGCCACTTTGGCCATGAGTGCCCATAACAATTAAATCGGCACTGAGCTTTTTCGCCATTTCGTGGATTTCTTCGGCGGCAGAGCCAATTGCCACGTGCAGATGGGTACGTGGAATACCGTGTCCATCAGCAATTCCCTGCAGTTTTTTCAGTGCCTGTTCGCGAACTTCTTCCGAGAAATCACGTTCCAGAAATAAGCCGTAGGGCTCAAAATTAGTTTGTGGATAGGCCACATATATCAGATTTATCTTGCCTGCTGAGCCAGCCAGCTCCAGGGCTTTTCCAACCACTTTACTGTGCTCGTTAGCAAACACATCAATTGCTACTAAAACGCTATTATAACCACTCATTGTCAGCCTCCTTGTTTGGCTGTTTTGTTAATCTTAGTGTAGTACATCTGCACGATGACTATTTGATGTTTATCAATAAATTAAGTTATCTGTAAAAGCCACTTAGCGTTGCCGTCGTTAAACCGACTGGGTTTCATGGTCTACTTCTGCCAGGGTATTGGTCGGTTTGAATGTTGAGGCGCAGGCCTCTTTTAAATGCAGCTGGTAAGCTTTGGGGGCATCATCTTCATCCAGAAAACTGCCCGGACTGATTAATGGGAATATTTCGTCGTAACGTAACACCGTGTGCTGATCGACCCGACGGAAAATGTGGGTGCGATTTAAGTGTTCAGTGCTGCTGTGTCCGGTGGACGATAAAATATCCACCATCGCCAGGATGGTCTTTTTATGGAACGTCGCTACCCGGTGGCTTTTATGATTCACATCCAGGCCTTTATAAAGCTTAGGATCCTGCGTAGCCACGCCGGTTGGGCAGGTATTGGTGTTACATGAAAGAGATTGTACGCAGCCAATGGCAAACATCATTCCACGGGCGCTGTTACACAGGTCTGCTCCCAGAGATAGATTTTTTACAATCTGAAAAGCGGTGATGATTTTGCCTGAGGCGATAATCTTAATACGATCCCTAAGGTCAAATCCCACCAGAGCATCATCAACAAACGCCAGGGCTTCTCTCAGTGGAAAACCAATTGAGTTTGAGTACTCCAACGGTGCAGCACCCGTACCACCTTCCCCGCCATCCACAGTAATAAAATCCGGCGTGATACCGGTTTCCTTCATGGCCTTACAGATAGCCAGAAATTCACTTTTACGGCCCAGCGCCAGTTTGAAACCGATGGGCTTACCGCCAGATAACTCACGCAATTTTTGAATAAATTCGAGCATTTCTATGGGCGTGTTAAAGGCGTTATGGGTGGGCGGTGAAATCACATCCTCACCGGCAGTCACGCCGCGGATGCTGGCAATTTCCTCGCTGTTCTTGTGAGCGGGTAAAATACCACCATGGCCAGGTTTTGCCCCTTGCGACAGTTTGATTTCTATCATTTTGACTGCTGGCAGCTTCGCTTTTTCTTCAAATTGCAGCGCATTAAAGCGGCCATCTTTGGTACGACAACCAAAATATCCGGTACCGATCTGCCACACAATATCACCACCGTTTTCCAGGTGGTAAGGAGTGAGCCCGCCCTCCCCGGTGTTTTGGTAAAAACCGCCCAGGGCGGCGCCTTTATTGAGTGCCATAACGGCATTTTTACTCAGGGCACCAAAACTCATAGCAGAAACATTAAGAATACTGGCGGCATAGGGCTGTTTACAATCCGGTCCGCCAATGATCACCCGTGGATCATCATCCAGATCTTCGGCGCTTAACGCCGATAATGAATGGCCGATCCATTCATAGCCCGATTTGTAAGTATCGATTTGAGTGCCGAACGGAACGCTGTCCATACTGCCTTTAGCACGCTGATACACGATCGAGCGAAACATCCGGCTAATGGGTCGGCCGCTGGTTTCGGTTTCCAACAGGTATTGTTGAAAAAACGGCCTGAAATCTTCAATGATCCAGCGCATTCTGCCAATCAGAGGAAAATTTACCAATAAAGAGTGTTTGTGCTGCCGGGCATCGTAAACAGCAACGCCCAGTAGCCCGCCGGTTAACAACACCAACCACCCTAAACCTGGGAGCCAAAGGCTAAGTAAAATACTGAGTACCAACGCTGCAATCAGATAGGTAAAAATTAGCTGTCGCACATCAACTCCTTGATTATGTTGATTTAGCAGGTTCTATATGAATGATGACATCATACAGCTCAAACTCTTCTTTGAGGCGGTCTTCGAACGCATGAGACAGGGCATGCGCCGCAGTAAGTGACAGTTCAGGGTTTATTTGCAGGGTTAAATCACATATCACCTGCTCCCCCATTGCCCGACTGCGAATATCCGTGACGCCATCGATCTCCACAAACTCACTGACCACCCGGGCCAGTTGCTCAGGCGAAAATTGCTCAGCGGTCACATCCGCATCTACCAGTACCGGCAAAGCCTGTTGAAACAACTCCCAGGCCAGCTTGCCAACAACGATGGCAACCAGCAAACAAAACAGGGTATCTAACCAATAATAGCCCATTGCCGCCAACTGCCACCCTACCAATACGGCAATGGATGTCAGCACGTCGCTGAACGTATGTTTGGCATCGGCGGCGAGGAGTTTTGAACCGAGTTTTTTAGCCTGGCGGCCTTCCCACTGGCTCAGAGTAAAATTGACCATAATGGCCAGAATAAGAATGCCTAGTCCGGCATAACTTTGCTGAACCACCTGTCCATGATTTTCATAGGCATAGGCTACTAATTCAAAGGCCACCACGCTAAGCAGTACTGCCAGAATAAATATCGCCAGGTATTCAAACTTCTGGTGACCATACGGATGAGAGTGATCCGGTGGTTTATGACTGATCCGCAGTGCCACCACAGCAATAATGTTGTTGGTTAAGTCAGTCAGTGAATGGAGTGCATCGGCGAGGATCACCGAAGATTGGGTGACTAGGCCAATGACCAGTTTCACCAGACACAATAACAGGTTAACCGACCCTTCGATGATAAGTACGCGAGTGATGGCGCGGTTTTTTGACGTTTCCTTACTGGCTGCTGACAACTGACTTCCACCTTATTCCGTCAAGTAAATTTACAGCGCGAATCATACAGTTAAACGCAATAAATGTGCAAAACGCTTAAATAGACGTCAAATATTTGACTTTTGTAGCATTGCGTGCTCAATTAATCACCTGTAACATCGGTCTGAGAAATCGGTGTGTTTACGATTCTTAACATCATAATAATCCATAAATATAAATTCTGGCATTAAATCAGCCGGATAAAATAATAAGTGCGCAAAAATGGAAAAATTAGAAACCGTAAAACGATTAGTTCGTCAGAACAATTATAAAGACAACGACATTACTTATAAGCAATGCCAGGAGCTCGGCGTTACTGTTAACCGTGTTGGTCTGGAAATATTTGCTCGCAAACTTCGTACCATGGACAGAGCCGATGAGATCAACGCTCATAAAGAGCAATCAATGGCTGCTCAGAACGAATCCAATGGCTCTGCACACTCAGCGCTGTCTTTTGAAAAGTCTTCTTACCTACCCGGTTCTTTCGAACAGAATCACTCCTCGTCAGCTCACTACTCTAACGTAACGCCTTTAAACAAAGCTGAGGTTCGTCGAAAACCGCTGTCTGTTGATCCAAACGAACGTAAACGCGAGATCACGTTTGAGCTGGGCACCATTAAGGTTCGCGAATATGAATTGTTGCAGGAACTGAATATTCTGGAACACAGTGAGAAATTGGCCGAAGCGCATTAGCGCTTGCTTTAGCGTTGCTTTTACACTTTTAAGTACCCTGAAGTTCTGCTCAGGCCAGTTTGTCGCCCTAAGACCTTGGTATATCGGCATGGCTTGGCGGGAATTTTTGCGTACTGGCTTTGCCAGCCATTGAGTTATCGTGATATTTTGTACTGAAACCAGTCTTTCGATAGCATTTAATGGAATATATATTTTTACTCTTCGCTTTTGTTTGCGGTCTGGGTGTAAAACTTATCGGCATCCCGCCGTTAGTTGGCTATCTTGTTGCCGGGTTCCTGCTTAACGCATTTGGTTTTTCTGCCACCCCCGCCATTACAACGTTCGCCAATCTGGGCATTACCATTATGCTCTTTACCATTGGCCTGAAACTGAATTTAAAAGATTTATCCAAACGCGAAGTCTGGGCAGGCAGTATTGCTCACACAGTTTTGTGGGGAGTGATTATTTCTGCGGTACTCATTGGTGTTGGCGCGGTACTGAGCGGAATAACCGGCCAGATCGACTGGCAATCTGCGGCGCTAATAGCCTTTGCGCTGTCTTTCAGCAGTACGGTATGTGTTGTAAAGGTGCTCGAAGAAGCTGGCGAGTCGAAAACCCGACATGGCAAGCTGGCCATTGGTGTACTGGTAATGCAGGACATCTTTGCGGTGATTTTCCTGGTGGTGGCTACCGGTAAAATACCCAGTCTGTGGGCCCCGTTATTACTGTTAATCATCCCTTTAATGCCGTTATTAAAACGTGTGCTTAATCAGTCTGGTCACGGTGAGTTACTCCCTCTTACCGGGTTTATTTTCGCCCTCGGTGGCTATCACCTGTTTGAATTGGTGAACATAAAAGGCGATCTGGGCGCGTTAATCTTCGGCTTATTGTTTGCTCCTCATGCCAAAGCCTCTGAAATGGCCAAGTCATTACTGGCTTTCAAGGATCTTTTCCTGATTGGCTTCTTTTTATCGATTGGGTTAACCGCTCTGCCGGACATCAGTATGCTAATGATGTCAGGTTTACTGGTAGTGATCATCCCGATTAAGTTTATGCTGTTCTTCTGGTTGTTTACCCGTTTGCAATTGCGTGGCAGAACCGCTTACCTCGGCGGGCTGGTGCTTTCTAATTACAGCGAATTTGGCTTAATTGTAGGCGCCCTGGCAGTCAGTCTGGGGATGCTGGGTGAAAAATGGCTGGTCGTGCTGGCGGTAGCCACTTCCGTGTCGTTTATTTTCACCAGCATTATCTACCGTTATTCGCACAGTATTTATCAGCGTATAAAAGAGCCGGTTAAAAAACTCGAGAGTCCGGTACGTCTCAAAGAAGATATTTATCCTGAAATTAAGCGGGCTAAAATACTCGTAGTGGGACTTGGTCGGGTTGGTATAGGTGCATTCAGTTCGCTGAATAAAATTGCCGACTCCCGGGTTTGGGGGATGGATGCCGATCGCGCCAAAGTACAGCGGATGCGAAAGGATGGCATGAATGTTATTAATGGCGACGGTGAAGACGTTGACCTCTGGGAAAACCTGGATATTCGTCATGTGCAGTTAGTTTTGCTGGCCCTGCCATCCATTGAAGATGCCATCAACATTACCAAACAGCTCAAAAATGCCGGCTACAGTGGCAAAATTGCAGCCATTGCCCGATACGAAGATGAAGTCTCGGCGCTGGCCGATAACGGTGTGGATAAGGTCTTTAACTTCTTTACCGAAGCCGGGTTAGGTTTTGCTGAGGAAAGTTTGTCGCTGGTTGAACAGTAACCCTGCAAGACAAATACTAACAAAGGACAGACCGATAATCGTTATCATTTGTATGTGACTGTTTTTTATAGAAAAACTTGATAAGTCGTACAATACACCCTACACTTAAGCCATTAAACGCTCAGGAATCAGATTATGCAAGGCGATAAATCGGTAATTGCCATACTAAACGAAGTGTTAACCAGTGAGTTGACCTCGATCAATCAATACTTCCTTCATGCCCGGATGTTTAAAAACTGGGGGCTGGAAGAGCTGAATGAGAAAGACTACAAAAAATCCATCAAAGACATGAAACAAGCCGATGAACTTATCGAGCGTATATTGTTTCTCGAAGGCCTGCCCAATCTTCAGGCATTGGGTAAGTTATACATTGGTGAACACACCGAAGAGATGCTTCAGTGTGATAAGAAATTTCAGGAAGAACAACTTCCCCTGCTCCGCAAGGCAATCGCCCTGTGTGAAGAGAAACAGGATTACGTGAGTCGCGATATTCTTGAATCGTTACTCGAATATGAAGAAGAACACTTAGACTGGCTCGAAACCCAGGAATACCAGATTGAAAACATGGGTATCGAGAACTATCTGCAAGCACAAGTAATGGGAGATGACTAATGCAAGGTAATCAAAAAGTCCTTGAAGGCCTCAACGAACTGCTCTCATACGAGTTAGCGGCCATGGATCAGTATTTCATCCATGCGCAAATGTACCTCGACTGGGGTTTTAACAAGCTGTACGAGCGCATCAATCACGAGTTTGATGACGAGAAAGGCCATGCCACCAAACTTATCGACCGTATGCTGATGCTGGAGTTCGCTCCGGATATGACCCAGCGTACCGGTTTTAAAGTGGGTAAAGATGTGCCGGAAATGCTCGAAAGCGACCTGCGTGTAGAGTATGAAGTGGGTGCCAAGCTAAAAGAAGTTATTGCTGTTTGTGAAGAAGCCCAGGATTACGTTACGCGTGACTTTTTAGTGGAGCTATTGGATGACACCGAAGTTGACCATGCTCACTGGCTTGAGCAGCAGCTTAAACTGATTAAAATCCTCGGCTTACCCAACTACCTGCAGTCTCAGATGTAACTTACATCTGCGTGGTGAAGAATATCCAAACCGGCTCCGGCCGGTTTTTTATTTGAACAACCATTTGCCATTGCATGGTGGGTTCTGTACAAGCACCCAGCATAAACCAGCCCTGCCACTGCCGGCTATTTTCTGGCTCAAGTGGTAGCGGAATTTTACCCATAAACATATTCACGCCTTCAATATAGGCTGAGTCTATTTGCAGCCCTTCAGGCAAAGTTACCGTTAACGGAATTTGTTCTTCGATTGTCGGCAAACGGTCCATCACTACCGTTAATGTGCCTTCCGGTAGCCCAATTTCGCAAGAATTACCAGCCAGCCAACATGACGTTTTATTATCAGGTTTATAGTTATTATTCTCGCTAAGAATATTGACCATTGCGACCATCGCAACAGTAATAAGAATTACCGCAAAAACAATGACATGTTTGGCCTTATGTAACCGCTCAAATGTTAAATTTTTGATCATTAATATCACTATTTTGTAAATGTCAGTTTTTCTTTATTGACTAGGATCAAGCGCTCCTAGTTTATGGTATCTTTTTATTATTAAAAACTTTATTATCCGCGGTACCAACTGGCCTGTAGACAATAAACCATAAACTATAGGCTTCAGGGGATGTCCGCAACCTCACCTGAAATACGTTAGTATCGCGGTTGGAAACCCTTTTTTAAAAGAAGTGGAAGATTCATTACAATGAGTGAAATAAGCCAAGCACAGCCAGATTACAACTATAAAGTTGTACGGCAATTTACCATTATGACCGTTATTTGGGGTATTGTGGGAATGAGCCTTGGGGTATTTATTGCAGCGCAATTATTTGCCCCGGCCCTGAACTTCGACATTCCATGGTTAACCTATTCTCGCCTACGTCCTTTGCACACCAACGCCGTTATTTTTGCTTTCGGTGGCTGTGCATTGTTCGCAACCTCTTACTACATCGTTCAGCGTACCTCTCAGGTCCGTTTGTTCAGCGATAAACTCGCCGCCTTTACCTTTTGGGGTTGGCAGGCCGTTATCGTTGCAGCAGTTCTGACCCTGCCTTTCGGTTATACAACCAGTAAAGAATACGCAGAGCTGGAGTGGCCAATCGATATCCTGATTGCGCTGGTGTGGGTTGCTTACATTATTAACTTCTTCGGAACCCTTGCTATTCGTAAGGTGTCGCACATTTATGTAGCGAACTGGTTCCTGGGTGCCTTTATGTTGACGGTTGCGGTGTTGCATATTGGTAATAGTATGGCGCTTCCTGTTTCATTCATGAAATCCTATTCAATGTATGCTGGTGCCGTAGATGCCATGATGCAATGGTGGTACGGACACAACGCGGTAGGTTTCTTCCTGACTGCGGGCTTCTTAGGCATGATGTATTACTTCGTTCCTAAGCAGGCCGGACGTCCGGTTTACTCGTACCGTCTGTCAGTGGTTCACTTCTGGGCCCTGATTTCACTGTACATCTGGGCTGGTCCTCACCACTTACACTACACTGCCCTGCCTGACTGGACTCAGTCTTTAGGTATGGTGATGTCGGTGATCCTGTTCGTACCGTCCTGGGGTGGTATGATCAACGGTATCATGACGCTGTCTGGCGC
>OJDQ01000585.1_pt1 | contig 14381 bp, 14 predicted proteins | sample 1592851 | NCBI WGS metagenome assembly OJDQ01 (sample SAMN05416774, study PRJEB24817) | seawater metagenome | isolation source: Sea water | place: Canada:Atlantic | collected 2013-07 | reverse complement strand
GACAAGCTTTTGTTCATTATTGTTAGATGTTCAATTATTTTGAACGGTATTTAAAAATGAACAATTATCAATGTTGAGTTTAAGTCTAGCGTGAAGAAGTGACGTCCATGTTCCAACAATCATCCAGGTAAAAAAGGATCAGTCAACAATCAGATAGCCAAACGTCACCTCCCTGTAGCCTGCGGTAAAATTTGTCTCATCGGCCTCTAGCTGCGATATCAGTCCGCGTTCCCACTTCAGTGCGGGGGATCGTGAAGTGAATGTTTTAGATTTTGAGAAGACTATCTTGCCTTTGTTTTTCTGCTTTACAGAAGTAGAATATACGGTTCGTTCTCCGCGAAGCCGCTTGTTGATTGAGTAAAACGCCATATTTTTGTATTCCTATTGTGTACCTGAAGGGTAAAAATCAACGGAATACAACGGAAATGTCACTAATTTTGAAATCGGTAAAAATGCGATGAGATTTACTTTTTTACATATTAATCAAGGTTTTAAAGTCTATGCCTGACATCTCTTTGAATCGTAAAATTTCAGTCGCCCCAATGCTCGACTGGACAGACAGACATTGCCGGTATTTTTTGCGCCTGATTTCCCGCCACACGCTGTTGTACACCGAAATGGTTACCACCGGTGCGATTATTTTTGGTAAAGGGGATTATCTGGGTTATAACGCAGAAGAACACCCGGTAGCGGTGCAACTTGGCGGCAGCGATCCGGAGCATATGACACAGTGCGCGGTTAAGTCTCAGGAGTACGGTTACGATGAAGTGAATATTAACGTTGGCTGTCCTTCCGACCGGGTGAAAAACGGCAGCTTTGGTGCTTGTTTGATGGCCCAGCCCGAGATGGTTGCTGACTGCGTTAAAGCCATGCAGGCTGAAGTGGATATTCCGGTTACCGTTAAGTGTCGCATTGGCATTGACGATATGGACGAGTACGAAGACTTCAGTCGATTTATAGATGTGGTAGCAGGAGCGGGCTGCGATACATTTATTGTGCATGCCCGAAAAGCCTGGCTACAGGGACTTAGTCCGAAAGAAAACCGCGATATCCCACCACTCAACTATGAGCGGGTGTACCAGCTAAAATCGCAGCATCCTGAACTGAATATTTCCATTAACGGCGGCATCACCAGTCTCGACCAGGCCGAAGCACACCTCAAACAGGTTGATGGCGTAATGATGGGGCGCGAAGTTTACTCGAACCCTTATGTTCTGGCAGAGGTTGATAAACGCTTTTACGGCAACAGTGCGCAGCCGCTGGACCGCGCCGAGATTGTCCGGTTAATGCAAGCGTATATTGAACGCCAGGATGCGCCATATTTTAAACCCTGGCATGCAGCCCGGCATATGCTTGGCCTGTTTCAGGGTCAACCGGGTGGCAGGGTGTGGCGACGCTACCTTAGTCAAAAAGGTACTGGGAAAAACCCCGATCCTAACTTACTGATGAACGGTTTGGCGGCAATGCAGGAAACGGCATCGAGAGCTATTGAGTATCAAACTAAAGAAGTTGGTTAATTTCACAACTTTGTTTGGTTAAATTAACCAACTGTTGGTGTGCTTCTTTTTTGTACGATAATTGGTGTGCTAACACTAAAATAAAAAAGATATTAAATACAATAGCTTAAAGTTTTTTGAAAGAATGGCACAGGTTTCGCTATCTAGTGTGTAACAAATCACTTGTTTAACTAAATAGAGGAAACACCATGAAAATCAAATCAATCATCATTACTTCAGTCGTAGCTTTAGGTCTGTCTGTTAGTGCTCAGGCAAATGCTCAGGAATCAGCGGTAGAGCGTTTAATGAGTAGTCTGATCTCCAGTGCAGTATCAGTGACTCAGGCCGAAATTAGCCGTGAAGTTCAGCAAAATATTGCCAATGCCACTTACCATGTATCACTGTCTGATGCGCCAGTAGGTAAAGTCTCTGTACAGGAACTGGCTGCCAATACTGAACAGAGCAACAACCAGGTTGATAGCGAGTAACAGGCGGCACTGGCTATGATGTTCAGCCATGCACTACTCGCCAGCTACGTAGTCCTTCTACCGATAGTCAGCATAGGCCTTTGCGCCCTGGTGACATCCGCTATAGGAAGCTACGTACAAAGGGTCAGAATCATAAGGCCCCATGTCTTACTAAGACAAATTCGAAGGCACAGGTAACCGTAAAAACGTTACCTGTTTTTGTTTTTGCAAACCCCCAAAGTTTTTATTCTGCTTTCCGCTGACGTTTTTAACATCTTTCATTGACCAATAATTCATCCGCAAACCAATATCTCTTTCCAACGCCAGAACATGATTGGTTAATTTCACAACCTTGTTTGGTTAAATTAACCAACTGTTGGTGTGCTTCTTTTTTGTACGATAATTGGTGTGCTAACACTAAAATAAAAAAGATATTAAATACAATAGCTTAAAGTTTTTTGAAAGAATGGCACAGGTTTCGCTATCTAGTGTGTAACAAATCACTTGTTTAACTAAATAGAGGAAACACCATGAAAATCAAATCAATCATCATTACTTCAGTCGTAGCTTTAGGTCTGTCTGTTAGTGCTCAGGCAAATGCTCAGGAATCAGCGGTAGAGCGTTTAATGAGTAGTCTGATCTCCAGTGCAGTATCAGTGACTCAGGCCGAAATTAGCCGTGAAGTTCAGCAAAATATTGCCAATGCCACTTACCATGTATCACTGTCTGATGCGCCAGTAGGTAAAGTCTCTGTACAGGAACTGGCTGCCAATACTGAACAGAGCAACAACCAGGTTGATAGCGAGTAACAGGCGGCACTGGCTATGATGTTCAGCCATGCACTACTCGCCAGCTACGTAGTCCTTCTACCGATAGTCAGCATAGGCCTTTGCGCCCTGGTGACATCCGCTATAGGAAGCTACGTACAAAGGGTCAGAATCATAAGGCCCCATGTCTTACTAAGACAAATTCGAAGGCACAGGTAACCGTAAAAACGTTACCTGTTTTTTTTTGCGTAGCTTTTAAGTTCTCGCCCTGTCAGCTCTGCTTGTCCCCCAGGCTCTGTACGTTCATAAACATCCCTTACCATCCATATCTCTTATCTGCCCTGCAGTTCTTTCATGCCCTGACTGATGCGGTGGAGTGCGATTTGTACTCGTTTGCGGTGCTGGAATAAGTTCCTGGTTAATTAGACTAAATGGTTGGTCAATTTTACCAATATATGGTTTTGATATGGTGATATTCGGGGTGAGAAATAGATGGTTATATTTTAGTTGTTTAAAATCAGCTGGTTATGAGTTGGCATGCGAATTGTTACATCTAAGCAAGTGTTAAGTAACTTTTTAAAAACGTTTAGCCAATCGGAGATTTAATTATGGGAATGTTCACACGTATCAACGACATCATTCAGTCTAACATCAATGCTCTGCTGGATAAGGCCGAGGATCCTGAAAAAATGATCCGCCTGATTATTCAGGAAATGCAGGAAACCTTGGTTGAGATCCGCACGCTGGCTGCCCAGCATATTGCTGAGCAGAAGCATCTTAACCGCCAGATTGATAACCTGGAAAAACGCGCTGCTCACTGGCAGGAAAATGCAGAACTGGCAGTAAGCAAAGGAAAAGATGACCTGGCTCGCGCCGCTTTGAAAGAAAAGAAAGAGCTGGAAGCGAAACAAGCTGAATTGCAGGAGCAACTGCAGGTAATCGATGAAGCACTGATGAAAGTGCAGGACGACACCGGCCGTTTAAACGAGAAGTTAAATGAAGCCAAGGCCAAGCAGAAATCGCTGGCAGTGCGTCGTCAGTCTGCCTCAGTAAGAATGCAGGCTAAACAGGCTACTCACAGCGACAAACTGGATAGCGTAATGGGCCGCTTTGATCACTATGAGCAGCGTGTTGATGAACTGGAGGCTCGGGTTGAAGCATACGATCTAACCGATAGTGCTTCAAAAAGCTCACTCCAGGCTGAATTTGACGCGCTGGAAAAAGACGAATCAATCGAGCAGGAACTGGCTGCGTTAAAAGCGAAAAAAGTCGCGTAAACGCATGATGGCCCGCACATTGCGGGCCTCGCAATCAACCAGGTCATTCAAGCAGGAGTAAGGTTATGAAAACTATTTATGAAAAGAAACGTGTATCAAGAGATTTAGGTCGGGCTGTGATTTCAGGTGTGTGTGCCGGTGTAGCCCGCTATGCTGACATCGACCCGGTTTGGGTTCGTGCCGGTGCCGCTTTAGGTTTAGTGTTCATGCCAATGATTACTCTGCCTGCTTATGTTGCGGCGGTAATATTGTTACCAAGGAGAGCATAATGAAAAACTTTATTCTTGCCATCCTGATTGCCATTGTCCTGACCAAGGTGCTTGGTGGGGTTGCATCCGACTGGTTTGATTTGCACCTGGTGATGGGCGATGAGCTGGTAAGTGGCACCCTGGAATGGGTCATTATGGCGGGTGTTGGAGTGTTACTGGTTGTGATCGGTTTTGTTGTAGCCATGAGTATCGCTGCCGCGCTGGGCATTGCTGCAGTTGCCGTGCTGGGTGGCCTGGTATTCGCGGGAATCAGTGTGTTCTGGCCGGTGTTACTGATTGTCGGCATTGTTATGTTGGTGGGGAGGTCGAACCGCGCTGCGGCGTGAGCCCCCTGACCAGCCCGCACCACCAAACGTAGATTTACTTTCTGAGATGAACAACTTAGCATAATGAGCCATACTTTGAATGTATGACAGGTTGTTCGCCCGAAGGGCTAAGCGCAAACAAGGAATACTATGAAGCAATATATTAATGTAAAGACCGTCAGTATCACCGTGGGTGTTTTGTTTCTGCTTCTTTGGTTGGTGGGTTTTTACTGGAGTTTAGAACCCGATACTTTCGACGTCAGGGCCAATGCCAGGACGCAAATGACCAGCGCAAATGCTCAGCCAGTGCCCGGTTACACTATTACAACCACGTTAATTACCGTTGCCGATACGCTGATGGAGAAGCCAGGAGGCTATTTATCGAATGATGTGATGCCACCATCTGTATTCCTCGACAACATGCCCAGCTGGGAGTTTGGCGTACTGGAGATGGTTCGTGACATGTCATTATCCATGCGCAAAGACTTCAGTCGTTCCCAGTCACAATCGGTTGAAAACCCACATTTGGTGAAAGCTCAACCAAAATTCAATATCGACAGCCGCAACTGGCTGTTTCCATCTGCTGAGTCACAGTATTCTGAAGCTATCGATTATCTTGGGCAGTATCGTGATGATCTGGCCGATCCCACGCTGGGCGACAGCCAGTTTTATACCCGCGCCGATAATCTGCGGGAATATTTAAAACAAGTTGAGAAAAAACTCGGTAGCCTGTCACAGCGACTCAGCGCCAGCGTTGAAGCTGAGCGCGTAAACACCGACCTTGCCGGCGACAAATCAGCGTCGAACAGCACGCCGCGTCCCAGTTCTATTCAAACTCGCACCAGTTGGTGGCAACTGGATAATGTTTTTTATGAAGCCCGAGGCTCTACCTGGGCACTTTTACACCTGCTCAAAGCCATTGAAGTCGATTTTGCCAGTGTTCTGGAAAACAAAAATGCTTTGGTGAGTTTGCAACAAATAATCAAAGAGTTAGAAGCAACACAACAGACTATCTGGAGCCCGATGATACTTAACGGCAGCGGCTTTGGTATGTTAGCTAATCACTCGTTAGTCATGGCAAACTATATTTCTCGTGCAAATGCAGCCATAATTGAGTTGTCTGAATTACTCAATCAAGGATAAACGATGAAAAAACGTGTACTTGCCGCCGCTCTTGGGGCGTTATGTCTTGCCCCTGCCACCCATGCAGATACGTTGCTGGGGCTTTACGCCGGCGCTCAGGGATGGAACACATCAACTTCTGGCGGTTTCTCAGAAACCTCCAATACGGCTGACTTTGATTTTGACAGCACCACCAATGCGTCTTTATACGTTGCGTTTGAGCATTTTGTACCGCTGGTGCCTAATGTGAAGGTTAACTATCTGCAATTGGATACCGACGGCGTAACCAACCTGAATGCGGCCTTCGAATTTGAAGGCACAGTATATGAAGCCAATACGTCGTTATTAACCGATGCGAGCATCGATAGCGCCGATCTCATTTTGTACTACGAGATCTTCGATAACGATCTGGTTAGCTTTGATATTGGTGTAAACGGTAAATACATCGACGGCACATTTTATGTTGAAGACGTTGATAGCGGCGAAAGTGGTGAGGCATCGTTTAAAGGTATTATCCCAATGGCGTACAGCCGGGTGGAGTTCGGCTTGCCGTTTACTGGCTTAGGCGTTTACGCCGAAGGTAGCTATCTGAGCTTTGATGATCACGAGGTTCGTGATATCCAGGCCGCGCTAACTTACTCTTTTGTTGAGAATTTAGCTATCGATATGACCTTACAGGTTGGCTATCGCGACATCACTGTAGACATTGAAGATCTGGACGATATCTACGCCGATCTGGGTTTCGACGGCGTCTTTGCCGGACTTGAAATTCACTTCTAGTATTTTAAGATATAAAAAAGTAATTTTAATTCTTTCCAGTTATCAAGAAAACTCATTAGCCTAGTAGTATGCAAATAAGGCTAATGAGTTATGTCAGCAAATTCTAACAACCAAAACACTTCAGTCGGTGCACCGGGAGCAATTCTGAGTGAACCGCAATGGAACGCGATCACCCAGTCGATCTCTGGGTTAAGCGCACAGCAATTAACCTGGGTAAGTGGTTACCTGGCAGGTTTGGCGGCGTCGGGTCAGGCTTTACCGCAAAGTCAGGCTGCGGCAGTACCATCCGCAGCAGGCGAAGCGCCGGTTCTCACCATTCTGTTTGGCTCGCAAACCGGTAACGCCAAGGGCATTGCCCAGTCGTTACAGGCTAAGGTTGAAGCCGCAGGTTACTCCAGCAAATTAGTCAGCATGGCTGATTACAAGCCGCGCCAGATTAAAAATGAAACTCACCTGGCCATTGTGGCCAGTACGCATGGTGAAGGCGAGCCGCCGGATGATGCCATTGAGTTACATGAGTTCCTAGGTACTAAGAAAGCTCCTAAAGTTGATAAGCTGAAATACGCAGTGTTGTCGTTAGGCGATTCAAGCTACGAGTTCTTCTGTCAAACCGGTAAAGACTTCGATGAGCGTCTGGCGAAGCTGGGCGGTAAACTGGTTGTTCCTCGCGTAGACTGCGATGTGGATTATGAAGCCGAAGCCGAGGCCTGGGTTGCGAAACTGATTGAGACGTTGAAAGACGACTTCACTTCAGCTGGTGCGGCTGCCGTTGCCATGCAAACCGGTTCTGCAGTAGCTGCCGGCACCGCGGCGCAGGTTTACACCAAGAAGGCGCCTTATCAGGCGACTTTGCTAACCTCGCAAAAAATTACCGGTCGTGATTCGGTTAAAGACATCCGCCACATCGAAATCAGCCTGGAAGATTCTGGTATTACTTATCAGGCCGGCGATGCGCTGGGCGTTTGGTTTAAAAACGATGCAGCACTGGCCGACGAGATTATTACCCTGATCCAGGCATCTGCCGATCAGGAAGTCACCGTTGCCGAACATACACTGTCGTTTAAAGAAGCACTGATCAATAAACTTGAGCTCACTCTGAGCTATCCGGGATTTGTAAAGGCTTATCAGGAAGCTTCGGGCTGTGAAGCCTTAGCCAAACTGCTGGAAGATAAAGCCGCGCTTCGCGATTACCTGGCAGACCGTCAGATCGTCGATATTGTGCGTGATCATCCTCATCCGGTAACGGCAGCGCAGTTTGTAGCGGCTTGTCGTCCATTAACACCGCGCCTGTATTCCATAGCGTCGAGCCAGTCTGAAGTGGAAGATGAAGTACATCTGACTATTGCTCATGTTGATTACGATGCCTTTGGCAATCGTCATCAGGGTGGCGCTTCGGGTTTCCTGTGTGACCGCCTTGAAGAAGGTGGTGAAGTAGACGTTTTCGTTGAGCCAAATGACAACTTCCGTTTGCCGGAAAATCCGGACACGCCAGTGATCATGATTGGTCCGGGTACCGGTATTGCACCGTTCCGTTCTTTTATGCAGGAACGTGATGCCCAGGGCGCTGAAGGGAAGAACTGGTTGTTCTTCGGTAACCCTCACTTTACTCAGGACTTCCTGTATCAGCTTGAGTGGCAAGGCTACGTGAAAAGTGGCCTGCTGAGCAAAATCAGCCTGGCCTTCTCGCGTGATCAGAAAGACAAAATTTATGTTCAGCATCGCTTGCTTGAAGAAGGCAAGGACGTTTACCAGTGGTTAGAAGAAGGCGCTCACCTGTATGTGTGTGGCGATGCTAACCAAATGGCCAAAGATGTTGAAAGTGCGCTGCTTGAAATCTTCAGGACCCACGGTGGTAAGAGTGATGAAGAAGCCAAGGCTTACTTATTGTCACTGCGCAAAGCAAAACGATATCAGAAGGATGTCTACTAATGAGCGATACTAAGTCTCCTTTTATTGTTGAAGGCAAACTGGCCGACAACGAACGCCTTAAGGCCCAGAGTCGTCATCTGCGCGGCACCATCGAGCAAGATCTTAAGGATCCGTTAACCGGTGGCTTTACCGCCGATAACTTTCAGCTGATCCGCTTCCACGGCATGTATCAGCAGGACGACCGCGACATCCGCGCCGAGCGTACCAAGCAAAAATTAGAGCCGCTGCATAACGTGATGTTACGTGCCCGTTTACCGGGTGGTGTATGTAATCCTGAGCAATGGCTGGCTATTGATAAGTTTGCTGATGACTACACCATGTATGGCAGCATTCGTTTAACGACCCGTCAGACGTTTCAGTTTCACGGCGTGTTAAAGCCCAATATTAAGCTTATGCACCAAACACTAAATTCAGTGGGTATTGATTCTATAGCCACCGCCGGTGATGTGAACCGTAACGTGCTGTGTACCTCTAACCCGATTGAATCTGAAGTCCATCAGCAGGCTTATGACTGGGCAACAAAGATTAGTGAGCACTTACTGCCAAAAACTCGTGCCTACGCCGAGATTTGGTTAAATGGTGAGAAAGTAGAAACCACCGATCAGGAGCCAATCCTGGGCGATAACTACCTGCCGCGTAAGTTTAAAACTACTGTGGTAATCCCGCCGCAAAACGATGTGGATGTACACGCTAATGACCTGAACTTCGTTGCGATTGCGGAAAATGGCAAGCTGGTGGGCTTTAACGTATTAGTGGGCGGTGGCCTGGCCATGACTCATGGCGACAAAACTACCTTCCCGCGTAAGGCCGACGATTTTGGTTTTATTCCGTTGGAGCATACCCTGGCGGTTGCCGAAGCGGTAGTGACTACCCAGCGTGACTGGGGTAACCGGGTAAATCGTAAAAATGCGAAAACCAAGTATACCCTTGAGCGTGTTGGTGTGGATAACTTCCGCGCTGAAGTCGAAAAACGTGCCGGTGTTACCTTTGGTGAGAGCAAGCCTTATGAATTCACCAGCCGTGGCGATCGCATTGGCTGGGTTGAAGGCATTGACGGTAAATTCCACCTAACGCTGTTTATCGAAAACGGCCGGATTTTGGATTACCCGAATAAAACCTTGAAAACCGGTTGTCGTGAAATTGCCAAAATTCATAAAGGCGATTTCCGCATGACGGCTAACCAGAACCTGATTGTGGCAGGTGTGCCGGCCGATCAGAAAGAAGCGATTGAAGCGCTGGCCAGAGAGCACGGCTTAATTCAGCCAGATGTATCGGCTCAGCGTTTAGATTCCATGGCTTGTGTAGCGTTACCCACCTGCCCATTAGCCATGGCAGAAGCCGAGCGTTTCTTACCCGATGCAGTAGACCAACTCGACGAGTTAATGGCTAAACACGGTTTAAGTGACGACAGTGTGATTTTCCGGGTCACCGGGTGTCCCAATGGCTGTGGTCGCGCCATGCTGGCCGAAGTGGGTCTGGTAGGCAAAGGCCCGGGGCGTTACAACCTGCACTTAGGTGGTAACCGCGAAGGGACCCGTATTCCTCGTATGTTTAAAGAAAACATCACCGAGCAGGAAATCATGGCTATTCTTGATGAGCTTCTTGGCCAGTGGGCCGGCTCGCGTGAAGCGAATGAGTCATTCGGCGATTTCGTAGTACGCACAGGCGTGATTGCCCCGGTGATCAACTCCGCTCAGGATTTTTATGACTGATCACGATCTTCAATCGATTCGTCAGCCGGTCACTTCTGATACCAGTGATGAGGAACTGGCGGCGATCAATCAGGTGCTGGAAACACTGGATGCGTCAGCGCGCATCCGATGGGCGCTGGAGTATTTGCCGGGTAGCCACATTGTGTCGTCAAGCTTTGGCGCGCAATCAGCGGTTATGTTGCACTCACTGACAGCAGCCAAGCCTGATATTCCGGTAGTGTTAACCGATACCGGTTATCTATTTCCGGAAACATACCAGTTCGTTGATGAGCTGGTTGAGCAACTTAAACTGAATTTAAAAGTGTATCGCAGCGATATTTCACCGGCCTGGCAGGAAGCGCGTTTCGGCCGCCTGTGGGAGCAGGGCATCGATGGTATCGAGCGATACAACAAGATGAATAAAGTTGAGCCAATGCAGCGAGCATTGAAAGAACTGGGGGCACAAACCTGGTTTGCCGGGTTGCGTCGCAGTCAGGCCGATACCCGTCAGCATTTGCCCGTACTGCAACGCTCTGGCAATCAGTTTAAGCTGTACCCGATTATCGACTGGTCGAATAAAGACCTGCATTATTACCTTAAAGACAATGGCTTGTCTTATCACCCGCTGTGGGAACAGGGCTATGTGTCTATTGGTGACTGGCATACCACACAATCGCTGCAGGAAGGCATGAGCGAGCAGGATACCCGCTTCTTCGGGCTTAAGCGCGAATGCGGCCTGCACGAGTTCGGTGATGGTATCTAATCAAATGGTTGTTTACTCCACACTGAAATGTGGGGTAAACAGCGATTTAATGTGCGCAGTAAAAGAATCTGATTTTTGTTTAGGTAATAACCGCGCCAGCTCACTGCCCACCGAAGTAAACTTGTAATACGTCATCAGCAATTGTTTGCTTCGCGCTTCTAACGTCAGACTTTCGGTCGAAAACTTCAGTGCCATGGATGTTCCCTTGTCCAGCGGCCCGGTTTCTATCTCTGTTGCATACAATAATTTCATGCTGCCCAGAGCCAGAATATCAGTGTAAGACAAGCCAAACTGAGCCAGTTGCGTTTGTGCCGCCGGCGCGGGAAACAGGGAATTTAACAAACCCGGTTGCTGATGAAAACCGGTGATAATAATGGGCGCCGGATCGCTGTTACGCCGACAGGCCAGCTGACAAGCTTTGCTGAATAAACTGGCATCCCGTTGGGTCAGTTTGGTAAGGGTTTCCAGGCTTCGCATCGAAAAACTACCTGGACGCTGCACTTCCACCGCGAGGATTTTCCCCCACAACTCCTGCATGGTAGGTGAATAGATATTTTCTGCCATGGATATAAAGGAGTGAAACCAGTCAGGATCGACCTGTTCCTGTGACTGCTCGCCACTGGAGACAGACAAGGCCACAGACATAATTTGCTGTAAATTCGCTAAACGTTTTTGCTCTCGTAAGCGCTGATACTGGGCTATCTGGCGGGAAGGCTGCGTAGAGTATTCGAGTCCGGAGTGCTCAATGCCAATGGAAGAAAACCAATGGGTTATACGGTGTTGCGTTGAACTGCTGTGTTGTGTGGAACGGCGCTTGGCAGATGAAGTGTCCTCACTGGCAGGTTTTGGGACTTTGCGTTCCTTGTTGGCAGCGCTGGCCCATTGTGTTGCTGAAGTGTGCGTAGGTATTTTCATCTCATAACATTGGCCGTAAACCTATAACTAAAAATAACCTGTTTCGACTTTAGTGTATAGGAAGTTTACTATGCAAAGGTCTATATTAGGGGTAGGATAACAATAATATTGGTCACAACGTACACAAGATGTCTGCGGAATACGATAATGATGAGCTGATATTTCTCGATGAGGATACCCATCAGGAATTAGAGCCGAACAATAAAAGAGAATGGAATATCTTGATCGTTGATGATGATGAAGAAATCCACACGGTAACCCGCCTCGCATTATCAGATCTGGAAGTACACGATCGCAAGCTGAGCTTCCTTCACGCTTATTCAGGCAAAGAAGCCAAAGCCATTCTTGATGAGTACGGCAGTAGCATTGCCATCATCCTGCTTGATGTGGTGATGGAAACCGATGATGCCGGTCTGACCGTGGTCCGCTACCTTCGTGAAACCCTTAATCATCACGAACCTCGCATTATTCTGCGCACCGGACAACCGGGCTTTGCTCCGGAAGAAGAGGTCATCAAAACCTACGACATCAATGATTATAAAACCAAAACGGAGTTGACCAGAGCAAAACTGCTCACCACGGTTATTTCTTCTGTGCGGTCTTATCAGCAAATCCTTACGATTATTCAAAGCCGGATTGGTCTGCAAAAAATCATCCATTCAGCGTCAAATCTGCTCGAAGAACATTCCATAAAAGGATTTTGTGAGGGGATTGTCACCCAAATCAGTTCAATGGTAGGGCTCGAGGCCGAAGGCATAGTGTGTGCCCGGGCAGGCTCTGTACTCGATCGCGATGACGACGGCGTTTATGTGCTCGGTGCTGCGGGCGATTACGCCACTTATATTAACGAACGCATTGAATCGTTGCATAATGCCCTGATAGTCGAACATGTCGGTCGTTGCTTACGCCTCAAAAAACACATTTTTGAAGCCGGTGTATCAGTACTTTATTTAAATAGCTCAGGCTTTGAAGCGGCCGTTTATTTAAACATGCACACAGAAATCAGTGAACTGGATAAACAGCTTCTGGAAGTGTTTTTATCCAGTATTTCGGTGGGGTATGAGAACGTTTATCTGTTCCATGAGTTACGCAACGCCGCTTTCAGAGACTGGCTTACCCGGCTGCCAAACCGGAACGAGTTTATTAATATTCTCGACCATTCAAAGAATTACCATTCTCAGGAACAGCTATGCGCTGCACTGATTGATATTAACCAGTTTTCAGACATCAATGATGGATTGGGACAGGAAGCAGGTAACGAATTACTTAAAGCGGTTGCACAACGGCTGAACGAATGTTTTGGTGCTGAAATCAAGAAAAGCCGGATTGCTGCCGATGTGTTTGGCCTGTTTGGCAAAGCCGACGAAGTGACTCCGGCATCAATCAACCAGGCATTCCAGCAGCCATTCAGTGCCGGTGATAACACCATGCCGCTGAATGTTACCATTGGATTATGTTTACTTGGCCGTAAGCCGGAAGCCGGCGTGGATATTCTTAAGCGGACGAATATCGCGCTTAACCGTGCGAAAAAAATTCCTACCACCAACTTTGAATATTTTGCGCCGGAGATTGAAGAGCAAACAACCTGGCGACTGCATATGATCCGCCGGCTACGTAACGATTTTACGGCCCGGAAAATTGAGCTTTGGTTTCAACCTCAGGTTGACCTTTCCAGCGAAAAAGTCATTGGTATGGAAGGCTTGCTGCGTTGGCCTGACGGCAATGGGGGCTTTATTTCCCCGGCTGAGTTTGTGCCTTTAGCTGAATACTCAGGGCTCATTGTTGATATTGGTTACTGGGTTGTTGAAGAGTCGTGCCGGCGCCTTCAGGAACTGGAGAATCTGGGCTATCCTAACCTCAGAGTGGCAGTGAATGTGTCGATTCCACAATTTCGGGATCCGCAGTTTGTCAAAAGTATTAAACATCTCATCACCGAGTCAGGTATCAGCCCCAGCTTGCTGGAACTGGAAATTACCGAAAGCGTGGTAATGGACGAACCACAGATAGTGATTGACGCACTGACAGACCTTAAACAGTTTGGCGTAACCATCGCTATCGATGACTTTGGAACCGGCTTTTCGTCTATGAGTTATCTGCAAAAGCTACCTTTGGACCGGCTTAAAGTAGACCGTTCCTTTGTGGCCGAAATACGACCCGGCGAAACGGCTTTCATTGCTGAAACCATCGTGACGCTGGGCAGCAAACTCGGCCTCACCACCATTGCCGAAGGCATCGAAAAACGGGAACAGGCCAGCTTTATGATAAAACTCGGCTGCGATGAAGCGCAGGGGTATTTGTTTGGTCACCCCATGCCATTTACCAGTTTGGTTGAATTTCTGGCTGAAAAAAGCGCCGGTTAAAACCAAAAACAGGATTTTTTCGTTTTGTTACAGCCACTGTAATATTACTGTCACAAAGCTATGATTTAGCATTTGCTAATTGGACAAAAATACAGTAAGGTAAACATATCGTTAACAAAAGGAGATAATCTCATGCGTAAAGTTGTATTAGCATCACTGTTGCTTGCTGGAGCTAGTGTGGCGCATGCTGACACCGGTAACGATAAAGCATTTTCTTGTATGGACGCTAAGACGTTTGAA
>OJDQ01000572.1_pt1 | contig 14650 bp, 13 predicted proteins | sample 1592851 | NCBI WGS metagenome assembly OJDQ01 (sample SAMN05416774, study PRJEB24817) | seawater metagenome | isolation source: Sea water | place: Canada:Atlantic | collected 2013-07 | reverse complement strand
ATTTTCGCTAAGGAGTATGGCGAATAACAACGGCTTTCCTCGTTTATACAACACCGTTGCCGGTGAGGTTAAGTATATAATCACTAGAACGTTTTTACAGAAACGTGATACCCCATCGGTTTCCTTAATTGTTAGTATTATATGAGAGGGATCCGTGAAAACTATCAATTCAAAGATTGTAAAACCGTTCCAGCAAACCCCTATTAAATCACTGAAACTGTTAACTATTGCCACTGCTTTGGCTTTTCAAACGGCGTGTATGTCAACCAACCCGATGATGGGCGGCAGTGACAGCACCGTTACCGGCGCCGCTGGCGGTGCAAATGCATCGGAAAACAATACTGCTCTGGAAAAATGCGATGCCCCATTAGGTACCGCTTCGATATTTGAAGACACAACCTTGCCCTGGTGGCAGGATTACCGAAGAACCTACCCTAAAGTCGGAAGTACTGTTCCCATACTTCGCCTGATGATTCAGCAATCAAACTGCTTTGTTATTGTAGAACGTGGCCGCGCGATGAATGCGATGAACAGAGAACGTCAGCTAATGCAATCCGGCCAGCTACGCAATACCAGTAATATAGGTGCAGGACAAATGGTTGCCGCTGATTACACGGTAAGCCCGGAGATCATGTTTGCCGAGAAAACGGCCTCTGGAAAAGCTATTGGTGGCGCTATACTCGGCGGTCTGGGTTCCCTGGTGGGTGGTGCTTTTGACAAAAACGAAGCTGCTACCACGCTAATGCTAATCGATAACCGCTCAGGTGTGCAGCTATCATCCTCGTACGGTTCATCGTCGAACTATGATTTTGGCATGTTTGCCGGCATGTTTGGTGGAGGTGTTGGCGGTGCAGGTGGCGCTTATTCGAAAACACCTGAAGGTAAAATGCTGACAACCGCATTCGCCGACTCGTTTAATAATATGGTTAAAGCACTGAGGAACTACAAAGCTCAGGAAGTCGAAGGTGGTCTTGGCAACGGCGGTTCTCTATCGGTTAGCGGTGCACAAGACGCTCAGCCACAAACCCAGCCAATTCCGCAGGAGCCCAGCCCGCCGCTGGTATCAACAGCGGTTTATGTGGAACCCGCGCCAGCATCGACTACTGTGAATAGAAGCAAAAGCTATAACTTTGATATAGACGAATATGACGAAGATGCTTTTAATCATTATTTTGAATGGCTTAAAAACACCGGCCCGTTAGTAACAGCATTTGCTAGCTTTGACCCTGAAAATAACAGCAATGCATTTGGCGGTATGTCCATTTCTTCGGTTGCAACAATGCTCCTTGGTCAACTGGATACTTATCGTATCGAGTTAGAGGCCTGGCCGTATGAAGCTAGAGCTGAAGCCTGGCGTGTTATGGGAAAACGTATCGAGAGCCACAGCAAAATATTCGAACGGAATCGTCAAATGGCGTTGAAAAACGAACGGTTATCAGAAGACGTTCGTTATATGATTTCTGATATCCAGCTTGTTACCAAGGAAAACTTATTTCCTGAAGGTATCTAACCCCGCCAGAACGTAGGCGAGAACAATACCAGTAACGAAAAGACTTCCAGTCGACCAAACAGCATGGCGGTAACCAGTAACCACTTACCGCCATCGCTGACATCGGCAAAGGTACCCGCAACCGAACCCAGCCCCGGGCCAAGGTTGTTTAAGGTAGCGGCTGTCGCTGTGAAGGCGGTAATATTATCCAGCCCGGTAGCAATCAGACCGATCATAATCACCACAAACACTATCGCATAGGCAGAGAAAAAGCCCCATACCGCTTCTACGACCCTGTCTGGCATCGCCCGCTCCCCCAGTTTAACGGAGTAAACGGCCTTAGGGTGGATCAGCCGGTCGATTTCCCGCTTGCCTTGCAGAAACAACAGATAGACCCGGATCACTTTTAACCCGCCACCGGTAGAGCCCGCGCAGCCGCCAATGAAGCTGGAAAAAATCAGCAGTATGGGCAGAAATGACGGCCAGTTTGCAAAGTCGGTGGTGGCGAATCCGGCAGTAGTACTGATTGATACGGCCTGGATAACCGCCTGATCCAGAGCTTCCTCGGCGTCGCTGAAGTGGTTATGAAAGACCAGCACCATAAAGCACACGCTGATCAAAGCCACCTGAATAAACAGAAAGGCTTTTAACTCAGGATCCTGCCAGTAACCCTTCAGCGACCGACCGCTTGCAGCGGCATAATGCAGTGAAAAATTAAACGCAGCGATAATCAAAAAGAGGGCGCAGACCGCATTCACTACCGGACTATCAAAATAGCCAAGACTGGCATCATGGGTAGAGAACCCCCCGATGGCGATGGTGGAGAAGGAATGGCAGATGGCATCGAACCAGTTCATGCCAGCAAACCAGTAAGCCAGAGTACAGGCGCTGGTTAGCGATAAGTAGATATACCACAGATGCTTAGCTGTATCGGCAATCCGCGGAGTCATTTTCGAATCTTTTACCGGACCGGGTGTTTCGGCGCGGTACAGCTGCATGCCCCCGACCCCAAGAATAGGCAGAATAGCCACGGCCAGTACAATGATCCCCATCCCACCGAGCCATTGCAGTTGCTGACGGTAAAACTGAACAGAATGGGGGAGAAAATCGATCCCTTCAATTACCGTTGCACCGGTGGTGGTTAAGCCGGAAAACGATTCAAAAAATGCATCGGTAACGGTCATTGAAGGTTGTTCAAGCAAAATAAACGGAATGGCACCGAAGCTGGCCAGTACCGACCAGAATAACACTACAATTAAAAAGCCTTCGCGGGCTCTTAAGTCCTGCCGGTGCATACGGTTGGGATACCAAAATGCACATCCGGTAAGAATACACAGTATAAAAGCCAGGAAGAAAGGCAAGCCACTACCGTCTTCGTATATCAGAGAAACGATCGCTGGTGGGATCATGGTGACTGAAAACAGTGCAACCAGTAGCCCTAAAATACGAATGATAGCGCGATAATGCATTATAGTGTGTTGGCTATTCTTTATGTTATTGAATTGATGCAGCTCTCACTATATAGCGAAAGCTACAGACAACCAAGTGACTCTTCAGTTTACTACTGCATGGCGAACACTGCCTGAACCATTTTATCCAAGCCTTCACCTACTTCCAGCAGGTTCTGGCCAAGCATGTAGGCGGGAGTGGTGACCAGTTTGGCGCCGCTATCTATAATCACTTCAGTGACCTCACAATTTTGATGCTTGATACCAAATTGCTCAAGCGCTTCCGCGGTGCCGGCATCGTTACCAATGGTCAGATTAACGCTGTTACCATAGACCTTGGCCGCCAGCGCAGGGGCAATACAGGCATAGGCAGCGGGTTTACCCGCGTCGGCAAACGCTTTGCAAACAGACAGCACATCGCCATCAAACTCACAGTCGGGCCCCTCTACGGCGAAGGTACACAGATTCTTTGCCGCACCAAAACCGCCCGGCAAAATTAACAGGTCAAAATCGTCTGCATTACACTCGGTAACGGCTTTTACTTCACCCCGCGTGATCCGTGCGGCTTCTACCAATACATTGCGTGACTCGCCCTCGGCCACTTCACCGGTGAGGTGATTAATAACATGCAACTGTGGCTTATCTGGCGCAAAACACTGGTAGCTGCCACCGTGTTTAAGAATACTCTGCAAGGTTAATACAGACTCGTGAATTTCGGCGCCGTCGTAAACCCCACACCCGCTCAGAATAACGGCAACTTTTTTCATGATCTTGTCTCCATACTGTGTCATTTCTGGCTTATGCAATTTGATTTTATGAATTGCCATTAACCATTAAAAATTTTATCAACCAAAACTAGGATTTCTACTGGTATATGCTAAATTATCCTTTGTACCAGCGCCTGCCTAAATAATAGACAGTTTGGTTATCCACAATAATATATGGAAATAATAAAGCAGGATAGAGTCTGCAAAACTTTTATTTTTCCCTTACTTTTCATAAAGATCTGCTGCCAATATCGTAGCGATCGGATCGCGCCCTTTTAACGTTGATCACATTAGATCACAAAGTTATCCACAACTGTTGGGATCGCAACAGTAGCCATTACCATAGGTGTATGGCATGCTTCGCCACAGACCATAGCAAGAGAAGATTTTAATCATGTCATCCCCTTCAAAGCCCCCGTTTATCCTCGTAGATGGGTCGTCATACCTGTTCAGAGCTTTTCATGGATTACCACCGCTGACCAATACCAAAGGTCAGGATACCGGCGCGATCTACGGCGTGATCAACATGCTCAAAAGTTTGATCAAACAGTACAATCCAACTCACATTGGTGTGGTATTCGATGCCAAGGGAAAAACGTTTCGGGATGATATTTATCCAGAATATAAGGCAAACCGGCCGCCCATGCCTGACGAGCTGCGGTCGCAAATTGCGCCCTTACACGAAATTATCAGGGCTATGGGCCTGCCACTTATTATTGAAGACGGCGTAGAAGCAGACGATGTAATTGGTACGCTTGCCCGCCAGGCCGGTGAGCAAGGTATCGATACCCTAATCAGCACGGGCGATAAAGATATGGCCCAGTTGGTGAATGAGCATGTCACGCTGATCAATACCATGAACAATCAGTTGATGGACGTCCAGGGCGTACACGATAAATTTGGTATCCCGCCAGAACTGATCATCGACTTCCTCGCCCTTAAAGGTGACAAAGTAGATAACATTCCGGGCGTTCCCGGTGTGGGTGACAAAAGTGCACAGGGCCTGCTAAACGGCATTGGTGGAATTGAAGCGATTTATCAGAACCTCGATAAAATAGCCGAACTGGATTTTCGCGGCGCCAAAACGTTGGGCAAGAAAATGGCCGAGTTTGAGGAACAGGCCCGCTTATCTTACCAACTGGCAACCATCGATGTGGCGCTTAACCTAGACTATTCTCCAACAACACTGACACCCACCGAGGCCGATAACGATAAGCTGGCCGATTTATTCAGTGAGTATGAATTTAAGCGCTGGTACACCGAAGTGACCAGCAGCCAGGCGACCCCTGCCACATCCTCGCCAGAATCTGCCACTGAGGACAGTGAGAGCAGTGAAGAACAGAACGACATTGAGGTGGACTACACCACCATTCTTGATGAAGCGACCTTTAATCAGTGGTTCGAAAAAATTAAGCAGGCAGACATCGTAGCGTTTGATACCGAGACCACCAGTCTGGATTACATGGAAGCGGAACTGGTAGGAATATCGTTTTGTATGGAGCCTGGCGTAGCGGCCTATCTACCGGTTGCTCATGATTATCCGGATGCGCCGGAACAACTCTCAAGAGACTGGGTGCTTGAACAACTGAAACCCTGGCTGGAAGATCCGGCACAAATAAAGGTAGGTCAGCACCTCAAATACGATAAAAATGTGCTCGCTAACTATAACATTGTGCTCGATGGTATTGGCTTCGACACCATGCTTGAGTCATACGTGTTAAACAGTACCGGTAGTCGCCACGATATGGATACCCTGGCCCAAAACTATCTCAACCACCGCACAGTACATTATGAAGAAATTGCCGGTAAAGGTGCCAAGCAGCTTACGTTCAATCAGATTGACCTGGAACAGGCGGCCTTCTATGCGGCGGAAGATGCTGACATTACCCTGCGCTTACATAACGTGTTGTGGCCAAAAGTAACAGCCGAAGACACGCTGAAAAAGATCCTGCTGGACATTGAAGTGCCTCTGGCCTCCATTCTGGCACGCGTGGAGCAACAGGGTGTGCTCATAGACAGCCAGCAATTGAATCAGCAGAGCCAGCAACTGGCCACGCGGATTATGGAACTAGAGAAAGAAGTTCATGAAATGGCCGGCGAAGCCTTTAACCTGGGTTCAACCAAACAACTGCAACATATTCTGTTTGAAAAAATGGAACTGCCGGTTGTTAAGAAGACACCAAAAGGCGCACCGTCTACGTCCGAAGAAGTGTTACAGGAACTGGCTCTGGACTACCCCCTGCCGGCATTGATTATGGAATACCGCGGGCTGACCAAGCTGAAAAATACCTACACGGATAAACTCCCGAAGATGATTAATCATCGCACTGGCCGTGTGCACACCTCGTATCATCAGGCAGTAACGGCCACCGGTCGACTGTCCTCAACCGATCCCAACTTACAGAATATTCCGATTCGAAACGAGGAAGGCCGGCGCGTCCGTAAAGCCTTTATTGCCCGTGAGGGTTATAAGATTGTCGCGGCTGACTACTCACAAATTGAATTGCGGATCATGGCGCATTTATCCGGTGATAAAGGGTTGCTGGATGCATTTGCCCATGGCAAGGATATTCACCGTGCTACCGCAGCAGAGGTATTTAATGTTGCTGAGGATGATGTTACCGATAACCAGCGCCGCAGCGCCAAAGCGATTAACTTTGGTTTGATTTACGGAATGTCAGCGTTTGGTCTGGCTAAACAGTTACACGTTAGCCGTCAGGAAGCGCAGGAATATATGGATCTGTACTTCAAGCGTTACCCTGGCGTACTGGACTACATGGACCGTACTCGCGAGTTTGCTAAAGAGCATGGCTATGTGGAAACCGTGTTCGGCCGTCGCTTGTATTTACCGGAGATCAAATCCAGCAACGGTGCGCGCCGTAAAGGTGCTGAACGGGCAGCTATTAACGCGCCAATGCAGGGAACAGCAGCCGACGTCATTAAGATGGCAATGATTCAGGTCGACGACTGGATCCGTAGCAACAACAATGACGACGTAGTCATGATCATGCAGGTCCACGATGAACTGGTATTTGAAATTAAACAAGCGTCCCTGGATAGCCATGTAGCAACGATAGTTGACCTGATGGAACAGGCCGCAACCTTGTCGGTACCACTGAAAGTTGAAGCCGGAAATGGTGAAAACTGGGAAGAAGCACACTAAAAAAGTAACTAGCTTTCAGAAAAAACGTAACAATCGTCGAATTAAGCGCCAAGTCACCGGTTACATAAGTAATAAAATTACACTTTTGACTTGCCGTTTTCGATTAGCTTAGGTAGTCTTACCACTGTAGGGTACAGAGGTGAGAAATCATTTTTCAAACCTTTGATTTGAGCTCCGGTGTTTACCGGAGCTTTTTTTATGTCTGCAAGAAACTTTCAGAAGGGTTGTTCAGGCTGTCCGGAACACTAAGATTCCCCTCTCCACACACCTGAACCAAATTTTTATTCACATTTAAACAATTGAAAAATATAAAGAATAAAAATTATTTTAAAATAAATGAATTATTTCTGAACTTTCGGCCGGATTACGTACTCTTATAATCGGTTTTTTTATGTGTTTTCTCTCAGTCCTTAGCCCCATTCATTGAATGGGGTTATTTTTTTGGCGCTCATTAATTGGCGTCAATCTGCTCGTTAGTCTCTTCGCTTTTAAGCAAACCAAACCACTGATTAAGCACCGCCTCAAGCTCCGGTAAACCGTGTTTGTTCAGCGCCGAAAAAGTTTGCACCGTTACATCACCACAAAATGCCAGTGCAGCCTCTTTGGCCATTAGCAATTGTGCTTTACGCTTACCTGATTTTAATTTGTCGGCCTTGGTCAGCAGAGCCAGCACCGGAATACCCGCATCGACCGCCCAATAAATGAGGTCCTGATCGATATCTTTATAGGGATGGCGAATATCCATCAGCACAACCAGTCCCTTCAGGCTCTTACGCTTTTGTAAGTACTCACCGAGAGCACGCTGCCATTTTTGTTTCATCGCCAGTGGTACTTTCGCATAACCGTAACCGGGTAAATCGACCAGCCGTTTATCGTCTTCCAAATCAAATACATTGATGAGTTGGGTACGGCCTGGTGTCTTACTGGTTCTGGCAAGGTTCTTTTGCCGGGTCAGTGCATTTAGGGCGCTGGACTTTCCGGCATTGGATCGACCGGCGAAGGCGACCTCAATACCAGTGTCATCTTTAAGGTGTTTAATGTCCGGCGCGCTGGTAAAAAATTTTGCTTTGCTGTAATAACTCATGGGGCACTCATAATGTCAGAACATCTGCTACATTAGTCGTAGTTCAATATTAAACCGATGTTATTCCATAGTTTTAGCATGGAATAGGTTTTTCTGACGCGTTAAATGTGTAAAATACGCATGATATCACGTATATCACATCAGCCGTTGGATCCTTGTAAGAGAAAAATTATGAAAAAACTGTGTTTGTTGGTTTGTTTAACCCTTGGGTTTACCAGTTCTGTTACTGCCGAAGGAGACCCTGAGGCTGGTAAAGCAAAATCAGCTGTCTGTGCTGCCTGTCACGGACCTGATGGCAACAGTATGATCGACATCAACCCCAAAATTGCCGGTCAGCATGAAAATTACCTGACTAAGCAATTAACCGAGTTTCGTTTAGCTTCTTCTACCGGCGGTGAAGAAGGTCGTAACAATGCCGTGATGAACGGTATGGCTGCTCCTCTGAGCGACCAGGACATAGCCGATCTTGCCGCTTACTTCTCTAGCCAGGAAGCCAAGCCTGGTTCAACCCCGGAAAACTTTGTTGAGCCTGGTGCTGCCCTGTATCGTGGTGGTGATGCTGACCGTGGCGTAACGGCTTGTATCGCATGTCATGGTCCAGGTGGTAACGGCATGCAATTAGCCGGTTTCCCGGACATCAGTGGTCAGCATGCGGCTTATACAACCGCCCAGCTGAAAGCATTCCGTGCCGGCGAGCGTCATAATGATATGAATGGCATGATGCGTGACGTTGCGTCTAAACTGACCGACGAAGACATCGAAATTCTGGCCAATTACATCGCTGGTCTGCACTAAAATTTACCAGACTGACCAAAGCTTACACGACATTGTTAATAAAATGTAACACGCGGTGTTGTAATTTATTGCAGTTAGTGTAAGCTAGTTTGCGTCGTGAAACCTGTTGTGAAACAGTCCGACATTAACAACAAAAATAAAAAGTCAGTCCACGGATGAATTTATAAAGTGTCAGGAAGACCCAGAACAAAAAATGCTCTGTGAAAAAGAACAATAAGGGGAGCACTGCAGGAAAGCCAGCCGCACAGAGAAGTGCACTAACGGGAGAGGTGTCATCTGACACTCAATTAACAAGGTGATGGTGCGATACCATCACCTTTTTTATTGCAGTAAATCATGTTTAATTGCCCACTTTGCCAGTCTAAACAATACGTTCAGTTTCATCAGGATAAAAAACGAACTTACTTACGCTGCAATCGGTGTTGGTTAGTGTTTGTCGATCCTCAGTCTCTGCCTTCTCAGGAGCAGGAACTGACAGAATACCAACTGCATCAGAATAGTCTCGAAGACGAAGGTTACCTTCGGTATCTTAATCGTTTGGTTACCTGTGTGACACCACACCTGAGTGCGGAGACTAAAGTGTTGGATTACGGCTCAGGCCCCTGCCCGGCACTTGCCCATTTATTCGCGAGTCAGGGCTTCGACGTCGATTGCTTCGATCCGTTTTTCGGCCCTAAGGAAATACCTCACTCGCACTACGAATTGATTACCGCAACGGAGTCTATTGAACATTTCCACACACCGGCAACCGAATGGCAACGCTGGATGCAATTGCTCGCACCTCAGGGATGGCTGGCGATTATGACTAAACGGGTGTTAAACGCTGAAAAATTTGCCAGCTGGCATTATAAAAACGATCCCACTCATGTCAGTTTCTTTTCTGTGGAAACCTTCACCTGGCTGGCCCGTGAGTATCAGTTAAATGTGATCTTTCCCGACCGCGATATTGTATTGATGCAGAAGCTCGCGTAATAACACGTTATAATGGTAATCATTAAACACTGCACCAGAGCGCAGGAGCTCGACTAATTACTATGGCACAAAAGAAAAAATCAAGAAAAGTAGGTTTGATTGGCGTTCGAAAGAATCCGGATCACGTCAATACCAAGTCTACTGAACGGCCTAAAAAGCATAAGGGCAAAGCCCCTGGCAGCCGTCATAATGTTGAGCAGAAGAAGACCGAAAAGGCTTCAGGTAATGCCAACAAGGACCCTCGTTTGGGTAGCAAGAAGCCAGTGCAACTGGTGAAATCGGTGGCGGCCAAAATTGAGAAACGCAAGTATGCCACCCCAGCTGAAGAGCTGGCTGCCATAGAAGCCGATGACCGCCTGGCGGGTTTGCTGGATAAACTGGATGGCGGAAAAACGATCACCAAAGAGCAACAACACTATGTCGACACCCAAATGGCCCGACATAAAGTATTGTGCGACCTGATGGGTATTAACGAAGGCGAAGATGAGGAAGAAGAAATCGACAACTTTGATGCCCTGGACGCATTGAAACTGGACGACTACGAGAAATAACTATGCTTTGGATTATTCTGGTTAGTATTGGTTTGCTGATCATCGCCGCACTTGGCGTTTATGCGGGCAAACTGGTGTTTCAGCTACAGCAGCAGAACGCGCGCCAAAAGGCAGCCAGAGAAAAACGTCTGGTGGTGATGTTTGAAAGCATTCACACCATTGCCAGAGCCATGCAACAACAACAGTGTAACGTATCGGAAGGCACCATACGTATTTGCCGCCTGCTGAGAGCCCTGCCGGAAGAAGCCCGGGATTACTCACAACAATACCCGGCACTGCACACGCTCTTTTCTGCCGTCAGTGGCTTTGCCATTCTGGAAGACAGAAAGGCACTGTCCAAGCAACAGCGCTTTAATGAAGATAAGGCCCGGGAGGCCATCGAAGAACAACATGAAACGCCTGTTTTAAAAGAGCTCCCCGCCGTCATTGCCTACTGCGAGGAACGGTATCCTCAGTTAGCCAGTTCCCGCACACTTGCGTAACAGTGGCAGTCTGTAGTGTGGTCATTGACCATCCCTACAGCCTGCATAAACGCATAGCAAATGGTTTCCCCGACAAACTTAAACCCAGCCTTTTTAAGGGCTTTAGCCATCGCTTTTGACTCGGCGGTACTGGTGGGCGCCTGGCGGTAATCCGGCCAACTATTCACTACCGTTTTATGGTTGGTAAATTGCCAGATAAAGTCGCTGAATTCGATGCTTTTGGTGAGTTCCAGATAGGCTCTGGCGTTAGTGATGATGGCGTTAATTTTCGCTCGGCTGCGAATAATTTCACGGTTTTGCATTAACCGCTCAACGTCTTCCTCTGTCATCGTTGCAATTTTTACCGGATCAAACTGGTGGAAAGCCGCTTCAAATCCAGCCTGCTTTTTCAGGATCGTGATCCAACTCAGCCCGGCTTGCTGACCATCGAGACACAATTTTGCGAACAATTGTTGAGAATCAAATTCTGGCCGTCCCCATACTTCATCATGGTATTGTTGGTAGAGGGGATCGTCAGAAACCCAGCCGCACCGAATAACACTTTCACTCATTTTTATCTCCTGTGAAGCAACAACGCTTATCCTACTCTTTTAATAACCCGTGTTTTGTAGAAATAAACCGGACTTTTTAGTCAACTACCGGGTAATTAAGCCACCCTAGGCCTACATTCATGGCCATACAAAATGTATACTAACCCACCTCTTTAAGTCATCAGTCAGTTATAGTCGTTAATGTATGCACAAGTACGATATTAAAACATTTCAGGGCTTGATCCTTGCCTTACAGGATTACTGGGCCAGACAAGGTTGTGTGATTATTCAACCGCTGGATATGGAAGTTGGAGCAGGTACCTTTCACCCCATGACGTTCCTGCGTTCTTTGGGTCCGGAGCCTATTAGCAGTGCTTACGTGCAACCCAGCCGACGCCCAACTGATGGCCGGTATGGTGAAAACCCTAACCGTCTGCAGCATTACTATCAGTTCCAGGTCATGCTGAAACCTTCTCCGGATAATTTCCAGGAGCTGTACTTAGACTCATTAAAAGAACTGGGCTTCGACCCGTTAGTACACGATATTCGTTTTGTGGAAGATAACTGGGAATCCCCTACTCTGGGTGCCTGGGGCCTTGGCTGGGAAATCTGGCTGAACGGTATGGAAGTCACTCAGTTTACGTATTTCCAACAGGTTGGCGGCCTTGAATGTAAACCAGTCACCGGCGAAATCACCTATGGTCTGGAACGCCTGGCCATGTACATCCAGGGCGTAGACAGCATCTATGATCTGGTCTGGACCGATGGCCCAATGGGTAAAGTCACCTACGGCGATGTTTTCCACCAGAACGAAGTGGAGCAATCCACCTATAACTTTGAATATGCCAACGTCGATGTCATGTTCAGAACCTTTGATGAGTGCGAAACGGCTTGTCAGTTGCTGATCGAAAAGAATCTGCCATTACCTGCCTATGAGCAGGTAATGAAAGCATCCCACGCATTTAACCTGCTGGATGCTCGCCACGCGATTTCTGTTACGGAGAGACAACGTTACATCTTACGCGTTAGAACCCTTGCCAAAGCTGTGGCACAAGCTTATTACAATGCCCGTGAAGAGCTTGGTTTCCCGCTGTGTAAGAAGGAGCTGTAAAAGGTGCGTACCGAAAATTTATTAATTGAACTGGGTAGTGAAGAACTTCCCCCTAAAGCCCTTATACAACTGGGCTCAAGTTTTGCCGACAACATCAAAGATGCGTTAAGTGCAGCCGAGCTGGGTTACAGTAATGTGCAATGGTTTGCGGCACCGCGCCGCTTAGCGGTCTATGTCACCAGTCTTGCCGAGTCGCAACAGGATAAAGTTGTTGAAAAACGTGGTCCTGCCGTTGCAGCGGCTTTTGATGCCGACGGTAACCCTACCAAGGCAGCGATGGGTTGGGCTCGTGGTAATGGCATCAATGTAGAAGAAGCCGACAGACTGGTCACCGATAAGGGTGAATGGCTGATGTACAAAGCCGAAGTCAAAGGCCAGAAGATTAACGAACTGCTTGAAGATATTGTGAATCAGGCTATCGCTAAGCTGCCTATTCCTAAGCCAATGAAGTGGGGTAATTACACCACGCAGTTTATTCGCCCCGTACATACCCTGTGTGCGCTCTATGGTGATGAACTGATCGATATTGCGGCCTTAGGTTTAAGCAGTGCCAGAACCATTCAGGGGCACCGTTTCCACGGTGAGAAAACCTTTGAACTGGACCACGCCGATAACTACCAAAGTGCATTAAAAGCACACTATGTGGTGGCTGATTTTGCCAGCCGCGCAACCAGCATTGCCGAGTCACTGAATGCCAAGGCCGATGAGCAGGGCTTGGTAGCTGATTACGATGACAGCCTGCTAAATGAAATCGCTGCGTTGGTTGAATGGCCGGTAGTCCTGCAGGCCGGTTTTGATGAAGCCTTTCTGGAAGTGCCAAAAGAAGCGCTTATTTACACCATGAAAGGCGATCAGAAATACGTGCCGTTGCTGAATAAAGACGGCTCTTTATCAAACAAGTTCCTGTTTGTTACCAATATCGAGAGTCACGATCCGATTCAGATTATTCATGGTAACGAAAAGGTAATCCGCCCTCGTCTGGCTGATGCCGAGTTTTTCTTTAATACCGACAAAAAGCAGTCTCTCGAGTCTCGTTTAGCTTCTCTTGAGTCTGTGCTGTTTCAGAAGCAGTTAGGGACTTTAAAGGAAAAATCCGATCGCATTGCGGCCTTATCGGGTTACATTGCCGATATCATTGGTGCTGATAACGCCCACGCGCAACGTGCAGGGCTGTTATCCAAAACCGATCTGATGACTGACATGGTTATGGAGTTTCCGGATGTTCAGGGCGTTATGGGTAAATACTATGCGCTGCACGATGGTGAGCCAGCACCGGTAGCCAATGCGTTATACGAGCAGTACTTGCCGCGCTTTGCCGGCGACGTGTTACCTGAAGCGCCGGAAAGCGCTGCGGTGGCACTGGCCGATAAGTTCGATACGCTGGTAGGTATCTTTGGTATTGGCCAGTTACCTAAAGGCGATAAAGATCCGTTTGCATTACGCCGCGCCGCCATTGGTGTATTGCGTATCATCACAGAAAAGTCGTTGCTGATTGATTTGCAGGATGTAGTTGGCAAAGCTGCCGCAATTTATGCCGATAAGCTCACCAACAAAGACGTGACTGATCAGGTTGTCGATTTTGTGCTGGGTCGCTTTACCGCATTACTGCACGACCAGGATGTGGAAACCGACGTAATTCAGGCTGTCTCAGCCCGTCGCCCTACTCAGCCTACTGATTATCTGGCCCGCATCAATGCAGTTGCCGGCTTTAAGCAAAATGAAGCGGCTGAGGCACTGGCAGCGGCCAATAAACGCGTTGCCAATATTCTGGCGAAGAATAACGTTGAAGGCGATCAGAAAGTCGATGAGGCACTGCTGTCGGAAGCAGAAGAAGTGACCTTGTATAACGACATCAAAGCCATTCAGGATAGTATTCACAGCCATGCGGCAAACCGTGAATACACTGAAGTACTGGCTAAACTGGCCACCTTGCGTCCAAGCATCGATGCGTTTTTTGATAACGTGATGGTAATGGCCGAGGATCCCGCGGTAAAAACCAATCGCCTTGCATTGTTGCTGCTACTGCGAAGCCTGTTCATTACTACCGCTGATATTTCATTGTTGGCGAAGTAAAAGCAGAAACCGATCCAGGGCACCTAGCGTGCCCTTTTTTTCTCTATCACTCGGAGTCAGTCATGCAAAAACGTTGGTTCGTTCTCCCTTTAGTAATGCTGATGACAGCCTGTACCCAAACGGGTCAGTATCCAATCTGTCTCTTATACACATCTGACGCTGCCGACGAATAGAGAGGTGTAGAT
>OJDQ01000561.1_pt1 | contig 14814 bp, 18 predicted proteins | sample 1592851 | NCBI WGS metagenome assembly OJDQ01 (sample SAMN05416774, study PRJEB24817) | seawater metagenome | isolation source: Sea water | place: Canada:Atlantic | collected 2013-07 | reverse complement strand
AATCAGTGGCAGAATATTCGCCAGTTAGGTGCCCCGCTTGTTATCAGTGTAATGGTGGGGGGCATTGTTGCGCCGCTGCTGGCCTGGGGCGTAATTTACTTAACCGATGCGCCGGTGGCTATCCAAATGACCATGCTGGTGAAATCTATTACCAGCCCGCTGGCAATGGAAACGGGCGCAGCCATTGGCGGTATTCCTGCACTCGCTGCCGTATTCGTTATTCTGACCGGCATTGTTGGGGCTCTCGCAGCGCCGCTCACCTATCGGCTACTTGCGGTAACCATGCCTGATGCACAGGGACTGGCACTGGGGGCTGTCTGCCATGCTGTGGGCACCTCCAAAGCCTTACAGATGGGCGAAGTACAAGGCGCTCTGGCTACAGTTGGGCTTGGGCTTAACGGCATTCTTACCGCTATCATCTTACCGGTTATATTTTAAGGCTATGGGTTAACCTGAAGCACAAATACTGTGCATTTAGTTTGATTTTTGGCGACTGACTGCTATTTGTTAAAGGGTGCTTACTTCACGGTTTTGTGCCGGTTCTTAACCCTTGGATAGCTATGTACTCTGTTTTAATCTGTGATGACTCGCTGGTGGCCCGCAAGCAGGTAGCAAAATGCCTGCCGCAGGACTGGGACGTTGCTATCCATTTTGCCAGGCATGGCGGAGAGGCCATAGAGTGTTTAACCGCTGGTAAAGGCCAGCTGTTGTTACTCGACTTGAATATGCCTGAGATGGACGGCTATCAAACGCTGGAGGCCATTGGCAATCAGGGCTTAAAAACCAATGTTATTGTGGTGTCTGGCGACGTGCAGCCCGAAGCCCGGGAACGGGTTATCAGGCTGGGGGCGCTGGATTTCATTCGTAAACCGGTTAGTGCGCCGGAGCTGCTGGATGTGTTAAGCAAGCACAAGCTCATTAATGCGCCTGAAGCAGAAGAGCCGCAGGAATTTGAACCGCTCGATCCGGATATTCGTGACTGCTATCAGGAGATCACCAATATTGCCATGGGACGGGCGGGCGACCATTTAGCCAGAACGCTGAATGTCTTTGTGCATTTACCTATTCCAAACGTTAACCTTATTGAAGTGTCTGAGTTACACATGCTGCTCAGTGACATTGAAAATCACGAACGGGTCAGTGCGGTTTGTCAGGGCTTTGTGGGGCCTGGCGTGCAGGGCGAAGCATTGTGTATTCTGAGTGACTCAAGTCTTGATGATGTGGCACGTATCCTCAATATCTCCGGCGACGTCGACGACCAAAAACAACTAGAGTTATTGATGGATGCGGCCAGTATTCTGATTGGCACTTGCCTGAGTGGTATTGCAGAGCAGCTCGATATCAGCTTTGCCCAGGGGCAGCCGGTTGTGCTTGGCCAGCATCGAAATATTACCGAGATCATCGCAACCAACAAACTTAAATGGAAAAGAACCCTGGCCATCGAAATTTCCTACGGCCTGGAAGGGTATAACACCGTGTGTGAACTGCTGTTGTTATTTACCGAAAGCTCCATGGAAACACTCAATTATAAACTTGCTCACCTGCTGGAGGATTTCTGATGGCGAATGACGCCGTGGATGACATGCTTGAGTTTCATTGGATCATCGACATGCTGCAAACGGTGGATGTTGGAATTGTGGTGTTGGATCGCGAATTCAAAATCAAAATGTGGAACGGCTTTATGGAAAGCCATAGCGGCAAGTTACCGTCGGAGGTGCGCGATAAAACCCTGTTTAGTTTGTTTCCGGACATCAATCACAACTGGTTTGCGCAAAAAGCCAAGCCGGTGTTTGAGCTGAAAACGCGCGCATTTATGCTGTGGGAGCAGCGTCCTTACCTGTTTAAATTTTCCAATTACCGGCCGATTACCGGTAGCGAAGAATTTATGTATCAGAATATCATTTTGTCGCCACTGGTCTCTGCCACCGGCAAGGTTGAACATATCAGTATGATGATTTACGACATGACCGATATTGCGGGTGGTAAGAAGCAACTTGAAGCATTGCAGGTAATGCAGAGTGAAGCATTAGAGCGGGGGGCATAGGGCGCGCGCCTGATATATGGTGGGTTATTTGCGACGAGTTACCGCGAGCAATGTAGCGTTCACCGCTGGCTGTTATAGGTGCCTGTATTCAACCTGATTTTTAGCAATCTGGTCTAAAGCGACTTTTCATTTACGGTTTTGGTTTCACAATATCGGTATGAAAAGCGTATCTCATTTCCTGTTTTACATAATGTGTTTGTTACCGGCTGGTATTTCTGCGCCGGCTGCGGCCCATTATAGCTGCGATGTTGATTTAAATTATGGCGTTGTGGTGAATGACGATCAGCTTCGCATACTCAAAGAATATCTCACCTTATATCAGATAAATCACCAGCAGCAGCTGTTTGTTGCGGGTGACTGGCTCAAGCTGGATAAAAACCAGTCTGCACTGGTCACCGAGTACGCTAAAGGTTTGCATGCGGTGGTTCCTCAGGTAACACTGCTGGCCACTACCGGCATTGATTTAGCTACCGATACCGTGCAGCAGATGTTTTTGTCGCTACTGGGCAGCGATCACGACAGTTACGAAAAGCTCAACGCTGCTATGGATAAAATGAAAAAACGGGTGCGTAAGAAGTTTCGTTATGCCCGCAGTCATTATTACCTTGGGCCTAGTTCCAGTGAAGGGCTGGATGAGTTGGCGGAGGCCGATCTGATGGTGCCTTTATCAAAAACGCTCACTACCTCTGTGGGCAGTATTCTGACGACACTTGGTGCAATGGACTCGGGTAAACTAGCGGTGGATCGCACAGAGATGGCGGTTATCAATCAACGTATCGCTCACTATGCAGCCACTTCAGACGGCGATGGGCCGCCTGTAGACACCACGTTACCGCAAAAAGCACGCTGGTACTGCGACTACCTGAAGCAACTCGATATGCTCGAAAAGCAAATGCAGAGTACCATCCCGCAATTGGCAGGCATCGACTTCATTCGTCAAACCGGCCATAAAGACTAATCACACCGCAGTAGATGTTACCCGGCATGTCAGGGCTTAATACTTCCTCCGCATCATCCGTCGCACGATCCCGTGGGTAAGACAGCCTGTTTTGGAGATCCCGGCTCGGAGGCCGGGATGACGGTAATTTTTGGGCCGGGATGACGGTAATTTTTGGGCCGGGATGACGGTAAATGGTGGGCCACGATGGCGTAACATGTATGGGCTGGATGACGATAATATTGAAGCCTGTTCCACTCTCGTCATCCCCGCATGCTGTAAGCGGGGATCCCCTTGCATGATATCGTGGGTGTATTACTTCATTGGCGAACCGCTTGAATTGGATAAGACAGCCTGTATTGGAGATCCCGGCTCGGGGGCCGGGATGACGGTAAATGTTGGGCCGGGATGACGGTAATTTTTGGGCCGGGATGACGATAATATTCAACCGGGATGACGGTAAAATTCAACGGGGATGACGGTAACATTTAACCGTGATGACGATAAAAGTCGACCGTGATGACGATAAAATTCGACCGGGATGACAGTAAATGCGGGCTGGGATTACTTACCCTCGTTATTTCAGCAGTGACGAGACGGATACCGACACGTTTACGGCCCCTTTGTGTATTTCGTCCATAACGTGCTGCACCTGGGTGATCTGTTCATTGGTTTGATCCACATTGAGGCGGACATTCTTCATTTGCTCAGACGCATTGCCCGACAGCTGTTTGTTTTCACTGACCACTGACTCGATTTCTACGGTGGACTCGCTGGTGCGACTGGCCAGTTGACGGACTTCATCGGCCACTACCGCGAACCCTCGCCCCTGATCGCCGGCCCGTGCTGCCTCAATGGCGGCATTGAGGGCAAGCAGATTGGTTTGCTCCGCGATAGAACGAATAGTTGAAACGATGGCCCCAATACTCGTTGACTGCTCAATAAGCTTTGCCATAAGTTCATTAGCGGTGTTTACCTGACTGCGGGCCGAGTCTGATGCCACCACCGATTTTTTCAGCATCTCATTGCCCTGTTCGGCTATCTGAGCAGTTTCTTCTGCCGTTGAAAATGCCAGTTCCGCTGCTTTGGTAATTAACTGTTTCTCTTCTACCTGTGCGGTTACATCGGCAGCAAATTTGATGACTTTGATCACCTTGCCGTCGGGGCCTAATATCGGGTTATAAGTTGCTTCCAGCCAGATGGGGGAGCCATTAGCGGTACGGCGCTCGAACAAGCCGGTCTGGTGTTCACCGTTGCCTAATCTTTTCCAGAAGTCTTTATGGCTATCCAGAAATTCCTGGGTACAAAACATAGAGTGGTGTTTACCCTTAACTTGCTCCAGTGAATACCCCATGGCGGCGAGGAAATTACGATTGGCTTTACGAACCTCTCCGCTTGGAGTGAATTCAATCACGGCGGTTGATTGGTCCAGGGAGTCGTTAACGGCCTTTAACGACATCATCTCATCCATTCTGGCGGTAACGTCGCAGGCAATCTTGAGTATCGAAGTTACCCGGTTGGTGGTATCGACAACCGGAATATAGGTGGCTTCCAGCCAGATGGATTCGCCATCGGCTTTGAGGCGCTCAAATGTACCTGTCTGGGGAATGCCGTCTCTAAGCTGTTGCCAAAATTTGTCGTAATCCTGGCCCTTTACGCTACTGGCAGTGCAGAACATACGGTGGTGCTGGCCCTGAATTTGCTGTAATGGATACCCCATTGCCTGACAAAATAACTCGTTGGCGTCGATAACTTCACCGTTTGGGGTGAATTGAATAGTTGCAACCGCGTTCCTTATTGATTGGATAAGGGAGTGGCCGGTATCGGCCTGCGCTTTTATCTTGCCAAGTTCAGCTTTATGCCGGGTAAGTGAAATAATCATCAATCAGCCTCATTACAAATTTATCAGGACGATGTATTTCTGCTTTTGCTTGCGGTTGAGATACATCTACAAAGCCTGTTATAACTGACCGGTGTTAGCGTTCAGCCATATTAGGGTGATACTGCAATAAGTATAGACGGAATCTCGAAATGTTTATTAAATGTTAATAAATAATAAATGTAGAAACCTGTCAGCAAAAGGGCGCCGACAGGTTTTGAATTAGTGGGTCAGGCTGATGACTAAAGCTGGGCTTTAGTGGCCGTAGCAAAGGCGACGTGTAATTTATGATAGGCCGCTTCGTTGATGAAGTGCGGGTAAATGGTTTCGCCTTGCCAGGCTTGTGGCTCGCCGTCGAAAGACAAAAATACGGGATCGCCTGTTGTAACCGGGGCAAAGTCATTGTCTTGCAGCGCCGGGTGGATCATGGCCTGCCGTTCACCGTCTTCATTTAACGGGAACGTGATGTTTTCAATAAAACGAAATACCTCACAAGGCGGTAATTCAGGCACAGATTGGCTGTTGTACACTTTAACAAAGTCAAGAATGGCCAGGGCCATTCGCTCGGTCAGGTCGTATACATCGGCGCGCAACACGCCCTGAGGCTGAGCGCCAACTTCAATCATGATGCCACGTTTTCCGATACTGCAAAGGTAAGCATGTTCTGCCGGCGGCTTCTCATCTTCCACCAGGATATTGGCTTCTGGCATTTGCTGCTTCACATAGCGCGCTAACTGCGTGTGAAACGCGTCGGCTTCAAGAATAATCAGTGTTGCCCCCATAGCGCTGGTGGTATTGTGAATATCAACCAGTAAGTCGATGTCAGATCCGCCTTTGGGCCCCCATTGCTGATTTAACGCATGGGCTAGCCGGGCTTCCTGACACTGTGGCTGGCTGGCCAATAGCGCTGGGGTGAACTGACGGTTAAGATCTTCCTCAAGAAAACGGACATTGGCATCAATGGCTGCCTGATTCGACAAATGGCAGTCAATGTTCAGGCTCTGGTAAGCAGCAGGCACACCGAATCGCTGCCAGTTTCTCACCAATTGAATGCCACTGGTTTCATTGCCGTGGGTACCGCCCACAAAAGTAATATTTGCTATCATCGAAGTCTCTAATGCTTAAAAAAGTCGCTGTGTTGTTCACTCAGCATGGCTTCAATATCTTCAGGATCCAGATTATGGATTTCTGCTTCCTGGGCCGGGCTGGAAATGACTTTTTCTTCGTCAGCCCATTCACCTAAATCAATCAACTGGCATTTTTTGCTACAAAACGGGCGGAATTCACTGTCTGATGACCATTCCACCGCTTGCTGACAGGTTGGACATTTTACTTTCACAATTAACACGCTGCTAAGTCAAATTGAACGGGTTTCTCGACCGCACCGGTGCGGCCTTCGGGTGGGGTATAGTACATAAAGCGGATAGCATAGCGATACTTATTTCCGCTCAGTGTTGGATAAAATTCTTCGTTAGTCTGGCATCGGATCCGGATAAGTTCGTTGCGATCATCGGCCACGCCCTGATAAAAACCATTGGCGGCTTCGATTACGCTGAACGCTGTTCGTTCACGCAGGAAAGACAGGGCAATGCTGATGGCTTCCTCAGTAAGCGCGAAGCACATGATCCACTGTTTTATGTCTTCCTGACGCTGCGCAATCGGGCGGTGGCACCAGTAATGTAAATTGGGTAAGTCGAAACTGCAGGTGCCGCCAGGAATCGCAAAGCGCTGGCGGATACTGGCCAGAAATTTATCATCACGCAGCACGGCACTGATCTTCTTACTAACCTTGAGCTTATCGCGTACATTAATAATGGTTTTAAGCGTTTGTTGCAGGGCTTCGTTATCAATATTCGGCAATTGCGACCAGTGCACCAGATTTTTCTCGTGAGCATCAAGGTCTTTAATGATGTCGGTACGAATGTCGATACGTTCAAACAAGTCCAATAGCGTAAATAGCTGTTCAAAGAAATACAGCGATAAACCATTATCAAGGCCTGAGGCACCCAGTTTTAGCTGCCCCATTAACTGTTCGATACGCAGATAGTTACGAACCTTTTCTTTCAGCGGGAATTCGTAGACTGTAGTGTTCGACATTCGTTTCCTCGTCAATTATTCGCATTAGCGTACCAGTCTGGCCTGTATTTTACCAATGCATTCGCCAGTGAAGGCGGTTATCTGGTCTCACCTACAGGAAGGAATTACATGACCGCTGCGCACATTTTACTTACAAATACCTATGCTCAGCAGATAGGAAATTAATAATACCTTAAAATCATAGGGTTAGCTTTATTTTCTAACCTGGAACAGCAGTTGCAACACTCTGGTGGCAGTACAATTAATTTTAAGGAGTGAATTATGGCTACATCAAAATCTACCGCAAATGGTGCAGATGCTACAGGTCATCCTATGACTGATAAACTGCAAACATCATTGCATGAATCGCTGGATACGATTGCAGAAAAAGCGGCTTCTGCGGAACAAAGCTTGCGAGAGTCGGCTTCAGAATCTGCGGATAATCTGGCTGCTCGTCGTCGTTTAATGAAACAGAAGTGGTTGGGCTCATCAGTACGTAACTACGCTGTTGAAAATCCGGTAGCCGCAGCGGGTATTACTTTCGCAGCCGGTATGCTGGTGGCCTCTTTGCTGAAAAAAAGCAAATAAACAGAGGTGATGGATGAGCACGTCATCTGTTAACGACACCGCAGCGCCCCGTCCGGACAGTGATTTGCCCGACGGGGCGTCGCCCCATCAGGCGCAAGCTGCTCAACCGCCCCCGCAGCCAGATATAACGCTGGACGAGGTAATCGGTGCGGTATCCGATCTCATTGAAGCTAAAAAATTACAATTTAGCGCCCAATGGGAAATGGTCGGAGCCGAGGCAAAATTGCTACGTCAATCTGTATTGGTTACGGCGCTCGCCACGTTGGCGACTTTCGCGTTTGGGTGTGTCTGCTGGTTGATCATTAATGCGGCCTCGGCGGTGTTGCTGGCAAAAGCCGGGTTACATGCTGCTTTGGTAGCCGGGATTCTGCTGTTGCTCAATGGGCTGTTAATGTTTATTGCCTGGCGAGTGGCCAAAGATGCCTTTAAACACATTTCTATTAACCCTTTGGTTGCTGCCGTGAAAGGTGAGCCCGAGGAACCCAACGCTAAAACACCGCAAGGCAAGCAGGGGAGTTAGCATGACCAATTTGTTTTTAAAACGCGCTATCGCGGAGCGCGACCAACGCGTTCATGAGTACCAGGAAATAAAACTGCTGGGTCAATATTGTCAGGAAGATGCCATCGCGGCCTCTAAACAGCTGCTGGCTACACCGCTGGGATTGCTTGGGAGCTTTTCTGCCGGTGCCTTCAAAGGCTGGCATAGTGACGACCCACACAAGGCACACCGACGCCGAAAAGCGTTGTGGCGTTTTGCCAGAATGTGGATGCAGCAGGCAATGCTCTAATCAGCGCCAGTCCGGGCCATTCGCAAATATTGTTGGTGCAACTGCTTTACCTGCGAAATAGTACTGGCCTTATCTTTACTGTTATCGATTACGTCATCCGCCTCGGCGAGCCGTGTTTCTCTGCTAACCTGCGCCGCCATAATGCCTTTTATTGCCGCCTCGCTGCTGGCATCCCGACTTAGTGCCCGGGTGAGCTGAACAGACTCAGGACAGTCTACCACCGCAATGCGGTCGACCATTTTTTGCATGCCGTTCTCAATCAACAGTGGCACCGCCAGCACGCCATATTCTGACTGAATGTTGCTGACAGCCTCGGCCATCGCCTGGCGGATCCGTGGGTGTAAGCACTGGTTAAGCCATTTTTTCTGTGCTTCGTTAGTGAATACTAACTCTCTTAAAGCAGCACGGTTCAGCTCGCCTTGCGGGGTAATGATCGTGTTTCCAAAATGAGCGGTGATGGCACTCAGCCCTTCGGAGCCCGGGGCTACTACTTCTCTGGCGACGATATCCGCGTCAACTATCTCAACGCCTAAACTGGCAAAGGTATCGGTTACCAGGGTTTTGCCTGAGCCTATGCCGCCGGTAATACCTACCAGATAACAACGATTATCCGACACGCTAGTAACCCAGTGCCCAGCTTAGATAGGCGGTTTTGATGGGTTCCTGATACAGCAGAGTTAGCCAGCCGGCTATGGCCAGGTAGGGTCCGAATGGAATGGCTAATTCTTTACCTTGTTTTTGCCGGATCATAATGATGATACCGAACACCGCGCCAACAAAGGAAGACAGCAAGATAATAATCAATAAGCCCTGCCAGCCGGTAAAGGCCCCCAGTGCTGCCAGTAATTTAAAGTCGCCGTAGCCCATGCCTTCTTTACCGGTAAGCAGCTTAAATGCCCAGTAAATACTCCATAAACTCAGGTAACCGATAGTGGCACCTAAAATGGCGTCGGCAGGTGACACAAAAATTGAATTCAGGCTGGCTAACAGACCAATCCACAATAAGGGCAGGGTGAGTTGGTCGGGCAGGATCATTTTATCTATATCGATAAACGTCATGGCAACCAGTAACCAGGTTAATACAATGGCAATGAGAGCCTGAGAGGAGGGCCCGTAGTGCAGCGCTGCCCATAACGAGAGTAGTCCGGTCAGCAGTTCTACCGCCGGATAGCGAAATGAGATACCGGTTTTACAACCACTGCATTTACCCCCTAAAACCAAATAGCTGAGTACCGGAATGTTTTCCCAGGCACGAATACGGTGGCCACATTTGGGGCAGGTACTGTCGGGTTTAACTAAATCGAAGCGCTCAGTTTCAGTAGCAGGCTCATCGGGGTTGAAATAGCTCTGATATTCCCGCTTCCAGTCACGCTCCATCATAATTGGCAGGCGATAGATAACCACATTTAAAAAGCTGCCCACCATCAGGCTGATAATGGCCGCCAGGGCATAAAAGAACCAGGGTGAGTGTAAACTGAGCTCAATGACAGATTGCATGCAGGGCGTAACCTATTATCAGAAAATGCAATTAAGAATAACAGCTTAGCTGACGTTAAACTACCATACCCATTTGGAAAATTGGCAGGTACATGGCAACAATCAGGCCGCCGATGACAACCCCGAGTACGGCCATAATCATGGGTTCCAGCAAGCTGGTTAAACCGTCGACCATGTCATCCACTTCGCCTTCGTAGATGGTGGCGATTTTGCTGAGCATTTCATCCACTGCGCCTGACTCCTCACCAATGGCGATCATTTGCGTCACCATATCCGGGAAAACGTTAGTACTGCGCATAGCCGCGTTCATCTGAATACCGCCTGCTACTTCCTTGCGGATAAATAAAATCGCGTCGCGATATACCGCGTTACCCGATGCCCCTGCGGCTGACTCTAAAGCGCCGATTAAGGGAACACCGGCAGCAAAGGTGGTGGCAAGTGTTCTTGTAAACCGAGCAATAGCGGCTTTACGCAAAATTTCGCCAATGACAGGGATTTTAAGGAGCTTAGCATCGAGGCTGTCACGGAAGTCTTTCGATTTGTGGTGATAAACCTTAAACAAATAGATAAAAACGCCCATTCCAGCCAGCAGAAAGACCCCGTAATCCTGCACGAATCGAGAGATCCCAAGTACAAACATGGTAAATGCCGGCAGCGCGGCCCCAAAACTGGAAAATATTTCTTCAAACTGCGGTACTACAAAGATCAACAATACTGCCGTTACAATAAAGGCCACTACCAATACCGCGATGGGATAAAACATGGCTTTTTTAATTTTGGATTTTAGTGCCTCGGCTTTTTCTTTGTAAACCGCTACACGGTCGAAGATAGTTTCCAGCGCTCCGGACTGTTCGCCGGTTTCAACTAAATCGCAATATAAATCGTCAAAGTGCTTTGGATGTTTACGCAAGGCATTAGAAAGAGGCGTACCGGCTTTTACATCGTCGCCAATCTGAATAAGTACTTTTCGCATAGAGGCTTTTGAGTGCCCGGCCCCCAACATGTCTATTGTTTGTATGAGGGTGACACCCGCTGCCAGCATGGTCGCTATCTGACGAGTAATAACCGAAATATCGGCAGGTGTGATTTTGTCGCCGCCGCGACCAAAAAGCGGTTTGGATAATTTTCTTACTTTTGTCGCCGATATCCCGCGGCGACGAAGCAGGTTTTTGGCTTCCTGAACAGACTTGGCACTGGTTTCACCTTTAATGGTTTGACCTTTAGCATTCTTGCCTTGCCAGGTATAGGTGGTTAACGCTTCTTGTTTGGCCATCGTTTTTCTCACTGTTCAGAAAGCAAAAAGCCCAGTGAAAACTGGGCTTTGAAGAAAATTCTTAATTAGCAGATTGACGCTGCGCCACAAGTACCTGATTCTGCCCAGGTGATTTGGCCGTTTGCAAAAGTACCTGTCAGAATGTAAGTCTCACCGGCTAAGCCACCACCAGTTACCGCAGTTGCAGTGATGGTACCAGCCGCTTCATCCCATACCAGAGAGTCAACGTTACCATATTGGTTGCTGTTTGTAGCGTTAATTGCTATTGGAACGCCGTTGCTGCCGTGTGCACAAGAGGCCAGAGCGCCTTCAGTTTGAGCACAGATTTCAATCGAAGTTTTCAGAGACTGAGTGGCACCTACCACTTCTGAGAATTTCGCTTTATTGGTGTAAGTCTGGTAAGCAGGTAATGCTACCGCTGCCAGAATACCGATGATGGCAACAACGATCATCAGTTCGATTAAGGTAAAGCCTTTGTTGTTCAGTTTGATATTTTTCATGGTCACATTCTCCGGGTCGCAAAACAATAAAATGTCAGCATTTAATAAAGTTAAGGTTGATACCTGAGGCGTCGTCACTTACGTCCCCGGTACTTGATTCTCAGTATAGAACCATCTAAGCATCTGACAAGTATTAGGAATTATACTCTAGTGTTGGAAACTGCTACCTATTTGTACAATCCGGCATACGTAAAGATGCGGAGCCAGGAAATTCAGGCAGTTAGCCGCTACTACAAGTTTATGCGTAGTGACAGATCAACCGCTTTGACATGCTTGGTAAGCGCTCCTGAAGAGATATAATCCACGCCTAATAAGGCCAGTGAAGATAATCTTTCAGCAGTAATATTACCCGACACCTCCAGTTTACACCGTTTTTGCGTGAGGCTAACTGCGCGTTGGATCTGTTCGTTAGTAAAATTGTCCAGCATCACTATATCGGCACCGGCATCAATTGCCTGTTGCAATTCCTCAAGACTTTCTACTTCCACTTCAACCGGTTTACCGGGCGCTTGTGCTTTCGCCGTGCTAATGGCCAGGGCAATCCCCCCACAGGCCATAATATGATTTTCCTTAATAAGGAATGCATCAAACAGCCCAATGCGGTGATTTTTACCGCCGCCACAGGCTACGGCATATTTTTGTGCCAGGCGCAGGCCTGGAATAGTTTTACGAGTGTCGAGAATGCGGGTGTCCGACTCGGCCAGCAGACTGGCATAAAAGGCGGTTTCGGTAGCGGTGCCCGAGAGTAACTGCAAAAAGTTAAGGGCGGTACGCTCAGCCGTTAACAGCGCTCTGGCCGACCCTTTGAGTGAAACCAAAACAGCGTCTGCTGCTATTTTATCACCGTCTTGTACCTGCCAGCTTTGTTCAATGCTGCTATCCACCAGGCTAAAGGCCAGTTGCGCCCAGGCAACTCCGCAAACCACACAGTCTTCACGGGTAATAATGGTAGCTGTTGCCTGATGAGCGGCAGGGATCAGATTGGCGGTGACGTCGGCACTGGCGTCTGGCGTGCCGCCGAGGTCTTCGGCTAGCGCCTGAATAACCTGGTCTTTAATGCTTTGTTGCGATGGCAATGATTGTTGACTCACGGTAATACTTCTTTTTATAGGGTACGGAGAATGAGGGTTTCCCCTCGTTGGGTGAATTCTAACTGTTTTAGGGCGCTCATACCCAGCAAAATCTGCTCGCTTTGCATGCCTGGGTTAATATTTGCCTCTACGTTTTGCAGTGCGATACCGCCTATGGTTAACGTGGCAATTTCGGTGAGCGTTATCTTAACTCTGCCATTTGCGGTAGAAGCCATGCCGCTTCGCCCCCTGGGCAGGTTAAATTCGTCGGCTAAATGCGCCGGAATGGAAACACTGGTGGCCCCGGTATCAATAAGAAAAACCGCCGGTTTACCATTAATAGTGCCACTCACTACGTAATGCCCCTGGCGATTTTGCTCCAGGCGTATCTCAACCTGCTCGCCGCGCATCACCGTAGCGGGCGCCTGATTGGGGTTGACCTGGTTGTCCAGTAAATCACCAAACACCAGAATCAACAGGCCGAATAAACAGGCCCATGCAAGTATAAGCATCCACTTGGCGGCCTTACTGGTATCAGTCTGTTGTTGGGTCATAGCTTGCCTTTAGATTGTCAACCGGCGACTTCGCTGTCACACTATTCTAATGAATTACCTGAAAAATTCACTACTATGACTGTTTCTTATCATTATAAAGACGCCGAAATTAAGGTATCCCCTTTTTTTGATGAGCGGCCGGACGAAAACAATGTGAGCGTGTTGGTGATCCATAATATCTCGTTGCCGCCAGGGCAATTCGGCACGCAAGGGATTGAACAATTGTTTACCGGTACGCTCGATCCAAAGGAACATCCTTTTTATGCCGAAATCGCTCACCTTCGCGTATCGGCCCATTGCGTTATTCGCCGCGATGGCAGGGTAGAGCAATATGTCCCTTTTAACAAAAGGGCCTGGCATGCGGGAGTTTCCAGTTTTCAGGGGCGCGAGAAGTGCAACGATTTTGCTATTGGTATTGAACTGGAGGGAACCGATGAGTTGCCATACACCACTGAACAGTATCAGGCACTGGAAGCGGTTAGTGAACAGATAATTTCGTTGTATCCGGGTATAACACTGGGCAGAATAGTGGGGCATAACGATATCGCACCTGGTCGAAAAACCGACCCGGGTGTAGCATTTAACTGGGCTGGCTATCGCCAGGCGCTTAGTAAATACATGAAAAGGTAAAACACCATGGTGTTAATCAGTTTGCTGTTGGTTTTGTCGCTGGAAAGGGCGCTGCGTAAACAGCCGGTGTGGCATATCGAAAATCATTTGGGCCAATACCTGCAATGGACGCAGGAACAAAACTGGATTGCTAAACAAAGCGTGCCTATTCAGTTGGTACTGCAAATTGCGTTACCGGTACTGATTACCTTTTTGATCAGTCAATGGCTGTTGGGCGGCTTTCTGAGTTTTGTGTTGCAGAGCATTATTTTGTTTCTATGCCTGGGCAGTGAGCCTCTGCGTAATACGTACCGGTCTTTTTTACAAGCGGCAGAGCGAGGCGATCTGGAAGCCTGCCACCTTTATACCCGGGAACTGGGTCACTGTACCTCGATGGACGTGTCAGATGAGCCTTCCGCTCAGGGGAAAAGTTTTGGCCAGCATTTATTGTGGCTCAACTATCAGCATTATGCTGCGGTGATTATCTTCTTTACCGTCTTTGGTGCTGCGGGCGCCATAGCCTATGTAACCAGTCGGGAATGCTTTCGTCTGTGGTGCGAAACGGATGATGAGCGCAAACAAGGGATGGCCACCTGGATGCACATTCTGGACTGGTTGCCAGTGCGTATAACGGCTTTTGGCTTGTTGTTGGTGGGGCATTTTTCGCGGGCGCTGCCGGCTTGGCTCAGTTATTTGACTCACCCTTCGATTGCCGGCGAGAAGGTCTTAACAGAAGTGGCGGCGCAAGCCGAGGATGTAGACTTTACCGAATCTCAGCAGGCTGATCCCGCCTGTGAACCCAAAGCGTTAGTCACCCTGGCGAAACGTAATGTGATGCTGTTGTTATCACTTATAGCCGTGCTGACCTTACTTGGGCTGATTAACTGACATGACCCGCCGAGTCACCAAAGGGCTGCATTGACAGCCCTTTTTTATTATCGTGCGCCGGGCATGGCGCGTGGTGTTTCGACACCGTTTAACTCACTGTGGTGGTGAGTT
>OJDQ01000542.1_pt1 | contig 15404 bp, 12 predicted proteins | sample 1592851 | NCBI WGS metagenome assembly OJDQ01 (sample SAMN05416774, study PRJEB24817) | seawater metagenome | isolation source: Sea water | place: Canada:Atlantic | collected 2013-07 | reverse complement strand
TTATTTGCTATGTATAAAGTTTTTAAAAAGGTGAAAACCCCTCCGGATATTTGACTGTGTGTTGGCGTAAAATCATGTTGGTATAAGTAAGGGTAAAATTGTAGCGCTCTATAACGAGTAGAGGACGACGTTATAGACTTCGAGATAAAAAGGATTTTATTCGGCAACTGACTATTTAACAAATACAGAATGTATTGTATCTCCACGTTTCCTAAGTTGGGCTGACCAAATATAAAAGCGAGCTAATAACCTTTTCCAAGCTATTTTTTTAGAGCGGGTCCCTTCATTGTTTGTTATGTAGTCTAAGCTGTTAAGGATGATTTTTGGCGATGTTTGGAATCGACAGCTAAACATTTTAAGGCCATGCTCTGCCCCTAGCGTAGACAAACTATTCTGTGAAAAGAGGATTAGGTGTCTAGGTACATCATTAGCATACCAATTAGCTCCGCAATAACTACGTCCTAAAGCTTGGCTATTGGGTGTTTCTATTAGAAGTTTGCCTCTTGGCTTCAGAATACGAGCAAGTTCGGCCATTAGTGGGTGTATGTCACGTACATGCTCTATTACATGTCTTAATGTTATGACATCAAAGCTTTTATCGGGAAATTTTGCAGATATTAAATCACCATGATGGACAGGTAAATTTGCTTCTCGACATACTTTCATACCATTTTCACTTAACTCGACACCCTGAACATTCCAGCCTAATTGCCTCATGGTGTTTAGATACCGTCCATTGCCACACCCAACATCTAACAAAATTCCGTTTTCAATAAAGTCTGGTTTATCTGTTTTGTATAAAGGTGCAACTATGGTTGCAATGTGTTTAAAGAAAAAGTTTGGTTTTAGGTGTTTGTACTCATGTTTAATAAAGTAGATTGCTTCCTTTATGAGGCTAATCTTTCTAACCTGTGATTTAGCATCAAAAACAGAGTAATTCGTAGGATAAAAGCTATTTATTTTTTCATCAGAAGGCATGGGGTTTTGAAATACACTTAAACAATTTACGCACTTGAAGTAATCGTAGCGCTCGTAATGGTCAAACATTATATCTCGGCTTGAAAAGTCATAATGAGATTGGTTTTGACAAACGGGGCAACTTACAGGTTTAGAATTCATATTTATATATAGGGTTGTTTTAGTATACGATCTTCTTTTTTGTTTATCGCTCATTCTACAATAAACTTTGAAAGCAACAATGCTATCTATGATTAAATAAACCATATGTAACTTTTTACTTGGAAGTTTATCAAAACCTTGGCCTGTGTTATTAATGCAGGATTACAACATCAATAACTATAGGAAAAACTGTTAAAGACTAAGAATCATATACAAACTTTCACTAATCTTGCCTTTAAATCGAGATTTATTTTTCAAAATATTGAGAAATGGATTTTGTTACAGTCTGAAAATATAAACGCTGTCACCTTTCCTGTTGCTAAACGTTTTTAAAGGTCTTATAGCCATTAATTTTAAAAGGGATGATTTTCTTGCGTGATTTTTTCGGCTTACTTTGATAGCTAATAAATTGAATTTATTAAGCTGCCCTTTTTCTATTTTACGCAGAACTTTTTCGTAGCTTATTTCTCTAATTCGGTTTTTATTTTCTCCAGTGGCATAAAAGCTAATGAATTGATCGTTGGTGAAAAACGAACCCTGCAGACTCTGGTTGGCAGCAATCCATTGCCCTGCATCTTTGAGGTACATTTTGCTTGCTCCCGTTGATACAAGGCCGTCAACACTTAAAATGACAAACAACACGGCTGCTAACTTAATAAACCTAACTCGCTGAAGGCTTAATGTTTTATCTTGGAGCCTTTGATAGATTATTTGAATTATAAAAGGGAGGGGTATTAATAAAGTTAAAGCAAGTGGAATAGGGTAGCGGCCGGCTAAGAAGAAACGTGAGGCCAGAAAACCACATAAAATAATGAGATTAATCAGTATTAAATATATCCATGGTTTAAATAATGGGTTTTCTCGAAAGTCATTCTGTTTGAATAAGCTGGCCATTAACATGAACGCATAAAAAGGGCTCATTGCACTAAAAATTTCAGTAAATAGAATTAAAATAAATACAAAGCCAAGGATTGTTGGCGCGTAATCGTTAGAGAAACCTTTAGGAGAAAGGCTTTCTAAGTAACCTTCTGTAGTTGTAAGAGATTTTTCAATTTCAGTGAAAGGTTTTTCAATGGCGCGTTCTATTTGTACGGGTTTTGAAAAGCCATTGGTATCTTGGTTGTAGATAAAGATATATGTAGGGCCGGTTAATAGCAAGATTGTTAAGGCTTGTACAACGAGCCTTTTCTTGTTCTTTAAAAAGGGTTGATGCATCACAGCGAGAACGGGAAGGAAGAGTGTAAACAGTAACCCTTCAACTCTGAATAATGTTGCTAAAACTGATGATATTAATAACGGGACAATCGTTTTGATGCGTACATGTTGATAAGCTTTGATGAAGAAGTAACAGCTGAGTAGATAAAAAGCCCAATAACCGAGATCTCTGATGACCATATTGCGGTATTCATTCAGGTTTGGGAAACAAAGAATAATTAAACTGGCAAACCAGAGAGTTGCTTTATCTTTTCCTCCAAACTCTTTCACAATGAGAATGAAGCTTGTGCATGTTATGGCGGTAAAGAACGCATTTAGAATATAAGCGGAATTTTCTAAAGATAAACTTGTCAGGTTAGAAAGCTGAGCAATTATTAGAGGAAAGAAAAGCCAGTTATATTGCCGAGAAGCGGCTTCCCAATCACCATTTTGCAGATGATAAGCGGTTGATACGTATAAAATACCGTCGGAGTTGATGATAGGGTCAACAAGTACCTGCCATAGTGAAAGAAAAAGGCTGATAAGAGCCGTTATAATAAGTATGTTTCTTAATTCACGCTGATCGGCCTGTTCATTTGAATTGTTTTTAAATACATCCATGTTTGCGCAAATTAGTGTTTAGGTGTTAACAAATTGGGTTTGATGAAGTTGGGTGTATTTGCCGTTTTTAGCAACCAGTTCATGATGGTTGCCTTGTTCAATAATCTCACCGTTTTCCATAACAAGAATGAGATCAGCCTTTTCAATGGTTGACAAGCGATGAGCAATAACAAGGGTTGTTCTGTTTTTCATCGCAGTATCTAAGGCTGTTTGTATGTTTCTTTCTGATTCGGTATCCAATGCTGAGGTGGCTTCATCTAAAATGAGGATAGGTGCTTTTTTCAACAAGGCGCGAGCAATGGCTATTCGTTGCCTTTGTCCACCGGATAGTTTTACGCCGTTTTCACCAACGATTGTTTCCCAGCCCTCAGGAAGTTGTTCAATAAAGTCATATGCATTGGCATCTTTTGCTGCTTTTTTAATGTCTTCTAGAGATGTGTTTTTAAGCGCACCATAGGCGATATTATTAGCGATGCTATCATTGAATAATGTGACGTTTTGAGTAACGAGTGAAATATGCTGACGTAAATTTTTCAAAGTGTACTGGTTTACATCAACACCATCCAAAAGAATATGACCTTGCTGGTGAGTATAAAAACGCGGGACAAGGTTAGCTAAGGTTGTTTTTCCACTACCTGACTTTCCAACAAGGGCTACCATCATGCCGGGTTTGATATCAATATTGATATTGTTTAATACTATGTTTGGGCTTTCTGGGTATTTGAAGTTTAAACTCTTTACTTCAATTTTTCCTTTAACCGTATTAGCTACGTAGTCACCAGTGTCTTTTTCGGGTTCAGTATCTAACACTTCAAAAACGGTTTCAGCGCCAGCAATACCTTTTTGAATCTTGGCGTTGACCTCACTTAATTGCCTGATAGGTTTTGGAATGAGCCCTGCTGCCGTTATGTAGGCAACAAATTCACCGGGTGTTGAATTCGTCATTAATAATAAAGCCAGGTAAATCATTAGTGCTAAAGCGCAAGCGACGATGAGTTGTAAAACAGGTGTATTAATGGCGCCTGTTTGTACCATTTTCATGGCTTGTTTGAAATTAGAAAAGCTTGCTTTTTTAAAGCGTTCTTTTTCATACTCTTCGCCACCAAAACTACGCACAACTCGATAATTGTTAATAAGTTCTGACGAGACATGGGTAATATCTCCCATTGAGAATTGAATACGTTTGCTGATCGCTTTAAAGCGTTTACCAGCATAGTTGACAAGGAGCGCAATGACTGGGGCTATTGCAATGAATATGAGCGATAATGCCCAATTCATGTACAGCAAGTATCCCAAAAGACCGATCACGGTTAACCCTTCTCTGACCACGATTTTGATAGCATCTGTGGCGGCTGCAGTCACTTGTTGAACGTTGTAGGTGACGCGAGAAAGAAGATGCCCAGAATTTTGATCTTCAAAATAGGCAGTTGGTAGGGTGGTGTATTTATCAAAAATTTCGCAACGAAGATTATGGACGACATTATTGGCTACTTTAGCAATGTAGTAGCTTCCCAAAAAAGAGCCAATGCCTCTGAAAAAGACGATGAAAATGGTGGCTATGGGTACCCAATAAATGTCAGATCGTTGTTTTGCTTGTAGAGAATCAACCAGGTGTTCCATTAACGCAGCTAAGGCAGGTTGAGTCATAGCAAAGATAAGAAAACCAAATAAACTAAGGGCAAATGGTTTCCAATAAGGCCATACGTAATCTAATAATCTTAAATAAATTTTAAGACTGTTGTCTGATACGTTTTTGCTGTTTGATTGAGTCAAAGTTTCGTGTTTGGAGATATCAATTCGTTATTTTAACGTATAGTTCAGCCATTACTAGGATGTTTAGAGGTAAAATAATCCTGTATTTCCAATCCCAATAAAATTTATGCGCATAGCGTTTGCTCTATACAAATACTTTCCATACGGTGGTTTAGCGCGTGATTTTGTGCGCATTGCTAATATTTGCTCGCAAAAAGGTTACCAGATTGATGTTTATGTGATGGAGTGGCATGGGGAAAAAATGGCTGAATATCACCTTAGGATATTGGAATGTAAAGGATTAACGAATCATGCAAAGGCTTCAAGTTTCCATCAACAGTTAGCTGATCAATTAAAGAGAAAATCGTACGACGTCGTCGTGGGTTTTAATAAAATGCCTAGTTTGGATGTGTATTATGCGGCAGATCCTTGTTATGTCGATCGGTTTGTTGATAAAGGCTTGCTGCATAAACTGAACCCACGATATCGATTTTATTCGCAGGTTGAAAAGGCTGTTTTTGGTGGCAGTAGCAAAACGGTGTGTTTGATGATTTCTGATGTCCAAACAGAGTTATTTAAACGACACTATGGCACACCTAAGAATAGGTTAGTGAGTTTGCCACCGGGTATAGATAAAAGTCGTCGTAGGGTTAAAGATGCCGAGAAAAGGCGATCAGCGTTCCGAAAAGTACTTAATATTGCTGAAAAAGAGCTTCTGGTCTTAATGGTAGGATCGGCTTTTAAGACAAAAGGTGTTGACCGTTCAATTAAAGCGCTGGCTTCATTGCCTGTGAAATTACGTGAAAAAACTCATTTGATTGTTGTTGGCGAAGGTGATGTTGCTTCATATGAACGTTTAGCTAAAGAAAATGATGTGGCTCACCATGTTCATTTGATGGGTGGCCGATCTGACGTGCCAGATTTTCTTTTGGCGGCCGATCTGTTGTTGCATCCAGCGCGTAAGGAGAATACTGGAACCGTTATTTTAGAAGCGATGGTGGCAGGGCTTCCGATGTTGGTAACGGATAATTGTGGTTATGCAAAATATGTCGATCAATCCAAAGCGGGCATTGTCATTTCATCTCCTTTTAAACAACAAGTCTTAAATGAGCAGCTTGCTTCCTTGTTGTTGAGTGATTCAAGGGAGGCGTTAGCTCAGCGAGCATTGACGTTTGCAGATCGTGAAGACTTGTACAGCATGCCCGAAAAAGCAGTTGAAGCCATTGAGCAGGTTGCCAAAGAGAAAGCCCATGCATTTTGAGGTAACAGAGGCATTTAAAAATAATTGGGGAACCCACCCTACATTTGATGAGTTGATGGCGCTTGAGGGTGAAATTTATCGGCAGGTGGCACGTCGAAAGACGTTGAAATTTTCGCTTAATGATCGTGTTTATTTTGCAAAAATTCATCAAGGCGTTGGCTGGGCTGAGGTCTTTAAAAATCTATTTCAAGGGCGTTTGCCTATACTAGGCGCAAAGAATGAATATGACGCGCTTAGTGTGCTTCATAAATTGCGCATCAAGACAATGGACTTGGCCGCCTATGGGCGACGTGGATTAAATCTTGCCGAGCAAGAATCGTTTGTTGTGACAGAATCACTGGAACCGGCCGTTAGTCTAGAAGATTTTTGTGCTGATTGGGCGGTTCATAAACCCTCTTTTAAGTTAAAAAGGGCGCTGATTAAGCGGATAGCGCAAATAACACGCACCTTGCATGAAAATGGTATTAACCACCGCGATTTATACATCTGTCATTTTTTATTGAAAGAAGGAGAGCTGGAGTCATTGAAAAATGTGGATGATGTCGCCTTGTATTTAATAGATCTTCATCGTGTACAAATTCGAGAAAAAACCCCAAGAAGATGGCAAATAAAAGACCTGGCAGCCCTATATTTTTCGAGCATGGAATTAGGTTTGAGCCAGTATGATTTAAGTTATTTTATACACTGTTATACAGGCGATACTTTTAAATCCTCATTCCAGAAAAAAAAGATGCTCTGGAAAGCAGTGGAGCGAAAAGCCCTGCGTTTGAAGGCTAAATCGGTAAAACCTTAAAGTGCTATTTTATTTGTAGAAGGGTGACGAGTTGAGCTATTCAAGTTGCTAGCCTTTATTAACGCTGATGAAAATAATACGGGTGTTGGCAAAAAGGTCATCAAATACTCTGGAATAAATCAATAAAATGAGTTATTCGGATGGCATTCTAAAAATAGTAATAACGAGGTGGGGAAATGCATTATATTTCGGAAAAATGGCGAGATATATTGATTTTTAATGGCCTAGATAGCCATGAGAAAATATGGGATATAAAGGCCGATTGGTTCGAAGAACCCAATTACCGTCGCGGTGGTTGGAGTGGTGTGTCGCGCATTGAATTAAAGTTGCCCTTGGGTGGTAAAGTCGGGATGTTTCTCAAGCGTCAAGAAGACCACATAACGCGATTAATATCACACCCTATTAAAGGGGTGTTAACTTTTTCTAGAGAATTTGATGTCATTCAACTGTTTCAGCAACATAATATTCCTTCACTGGATGTAGTGGTGTTCGACCAATGGAAAGAAGCTGGAAAAAGACGCGGATGCATTATGACTGAAGAGTTAGTAGGCTATATTCCTCTGTCTTCGGCAGAGTATGGAACCGACGGTAAATTTATGAAAGATATTGCTCAAAAAACGCAGTTATTTAACAAACTTGCGGCGTTGATGTATGCGATGCATCAACGCAATTTTCAACATGGTTGTTTTTATCCGAAACATGTTTTTGCTAAACAGTTGTCTGGTGGCGAGATTGATTTACGCGTTATCGATTTGGAAAGAGTGCGAAAATCATTTTTTAAAGGGCATGCAGTTTTCAGAGATTTTGATACTTGGCTGCGTCGCGCAGATAATTGGAGTGATGGAGATAAGCTGTCATTCTTTAAAATTTATCAAGGCGAGGATGAGTTAAGTGCTCGCTCAAGGCGCTTATGGAATAAGTTAAATATTAAAAAAACCTAAAACCAAAGCTTATACTAGCGGTATAAATATCTGTGATAGCACGCTTGCCTATATGTTTTAAAATGCGCGTTAGAATCAAATGAGATTTTATATGATTGTTTTAGGAGTATCCGGTGCTGTTAATCATGATGCATCTGCGGCGTTGTATGAAATGGTTCAGATTTAGAGTATTTGGTGATGGAAGATATTTTGGTCAGAAAAATTAAGCCAGAATAGATTTAATTGTTTGTTCGACTTTACGTGCTTCACTTTCGTTAAGTTGAGCAGCCTTAATATAACTTGAAAAATAGTCTTGAAAGTGGCTTTGAATGAGGGATTTATCTTCCGGGTAGCGAAGGATATGTTCAAAGTTTCGTTGGCGTAGGTTTAATTTAAGCGAGCTGTGCTTAATTTGCATATCAGAAATATCAATAAGTCCAAATTCACCATTTGGCAGTACGAGGATGTTTTTCATGTGTGCTGAACGAAAGTAGACGCCCTTGTTGTGCAGTTGAGCAATAAAACCCCCAAACTGACGGAACATTTCCTTGGTATTGCTTGATGTGTTACTTAAAACATCACGAAGTAGCTCGCCTTCTAGTCGTTGATATATAACCAAATGGCGTTTAATGCTTGGGCACCATAGTAGCCTATTGATGGTAATGCTCGGGATGTCTAATGTGCTGAGTTGTTCGGCATTGTCGACGAAACGCACAGCGTAAGGTTTCAAAAGTGCGGTAGAAAAGAACCGTTTTCGGCGAAACAATTTAATCATTTCGCCTTGTTTTGTGTCTAGTACCTTTAAACCAAAGCCATCTTTCTCAATGATTTCAGCGTTCTTAATAAGCTGTTGATATTGTGCGTGACTAATTTTTTCCATCAGGCATCTATGTCAGGAATTAGGGTGCTTTTTAAATGTTCTATTTGATCTTTTATGAATAGACGGCGTTTTTTTAATCGCCGTATTCTGAGCTGGTCGGGCTGAATTTCTTCAGCTAGATGATCAATTATATAGTGCAAATCTTGATGTTCCTGGTTGAGCTCGATGATCCGGAGTTCAATTTGATCGTTTTCGCTTAATATCATCTCGATTTACGTAAAGCAGATTGAATAAGGGACTATGGTACAGCATACTTGTGCTATGAATAATGATTTTAAAACGCTGTTAAGAATATTTGTTGACCTCTGCTTAATCAAGACTGGGCCAAAAGAGGTGCCTGACTCTGAGGTATTGTTGAAATTAGTCTTTCTTATTTATTTTTTAGCGGGTACCTTGCTTCTTTCTAGCTCTATGGAGTTCAGTGAAGCGGTTATTCAATCATTCATAGAGACCCTGTTAGTTGGGTTGTTTATATACATATTGGCGATTTTTTTCGCTGTAAAAAATCGTTTTAATCAGTCGATAACAGCTATTTATGGTAGTGGTGCGTTAATCACAATCTTCAGCGTTCCTTTCGTTTTCATGATAGAAAATCTGACCAAACAAGGTGGCTCAACAGGGGTAGTGGGAATGATCGTTTTCCTGATTGTCTGTTGGAGCTTTATTGTGATGGCTAATATTATTCGAGAAATGATACAAAAAAGCTTTAGCATTAGTTTATTACTAACGTTCTGCTATTTGTATTTGTCGTATCAGGTGATACAGATGGTTTATCCTGCTGAGGTTGTTTAAGTTAATTAACTTGCTTGTTCACGGCTGACTTAGTTGATTGCTGATATTGACGAAATCGTCAATTGATAGCGCTTCTGCTCGGTTAGTTGGATTAATACCGGCTAATTTGAAAGAGCGGTCATCGCAGATACTTTTTAATGTGTTTCTGATTGTTTTACGGCGCTGAGAAAATGAAGCCTTCACTATCTTTTCAAATAGTTCCATATCGCCAATAGTATATTTTTGCTTTGTGTAAGGAATGAGGCGGACGATGCTCGAGATCACTTTAGGTTTTGGGTGAAAGCATTCTGGATCAACATCAAATAATGCTTCAACCTGACAATGAAGTTGAATCATAATGCTGAGCCGACCAAATTGTTTACTGCCGGGCTGAGCTTGCAGCCGATTAACAATTTCCTTTTGCAACATAAAATGCATATCTTTGATATGCGAGGCTTGGGTTAATAGATGGAACAATAAGGGCGTTGAAATATTGTAAGGTAAATTACCAATAACTCTCAATGGCTTGCCATGGTCTAAAGCAGCAAAATCAAAGGTTAAGGCATCTGCACTGTGAAGGGTAAAGCGGTCGATATGAGAAAAGCTGCTAGTTAGTTGCTCTACTAAATCTCTATCCAACTCTACAACATCAAGCTCACATTGAGCATCAAGGAGTGGTTCTGTAATAGCGCCTTGCCCTGGCCCAATTTCAACAAGGTGTTCAGTGGCGATAGGGTCTATGGCCATGATTATCTGATGAATAATTTGGCTATCTTGTAGAAAATTCTGGCCGAAGCGTTTACGAGCTTTATGTTGTTTGTTCAAGGGTTGACCTTTGTGCGAGTTGTATGGCAGTGTCTAAAGCAGATGCTAAACTGCTTGCACTGGCCTTTCCTGTGGCGGCTAAATCAAGAGCTGTGCCGTGATCAACAGATGTGCGAATAATTGGTAGACCTAAGGTGATATTAACAGCGTCGCCAAAGCCAGAGAACTTAAGGGTTGGTAAGCCTTGGTCATGGTACATTGCTAACACCACATCATGTTTTTCAAGCACGGGTTGTGTAAACGCGGTGTCAGCCGGCAGGGGGCCAGTCAGGCAGATATTATTTAGGCGTAATTTTTCAAGTGAAGGAATAATGGTGTCAATTTCTTCATTGCCCAAGTGACCATTTTCACCTGCATGGGGGTTGAGCCCACAGACGGCGATTCGCGGGTTGGCGATGGCAAATTGCCGTTGAAGATCATGGTTTAAAATTGTAATCGTTTTTTCCAGTAAAGTAGGGGTAATGGCTGCGCTAACATTGCTTAGTGGAAGGTGCGTTGTTGCAAGAGCAACTCGTAAGGTTTTGGTCGCTAGCATCATTACTGGGTAGCTGCCGCAATAATCAGCTAAAAACTCAGTGTGGCCAGAAAAGGGTATATGAGCATCATTAATAACACTCTTTTGGACAGGCCCAGTAACGAGTGCTTGGCATTGATTGTAGAGACAAAGTTGAGCGGCGGCTTTGAGCGTTTCAACGATATACGCGGCATTGCTGACATCCAAGAGCCCACTAATTTCTTGCTTAGCGAGTTTAATAGGAAACACGTTCATAGTGCCGGGTTTATGGGCGCTAGAGGCTTGCCTTAGGTCTGCTTGTTGAATGTCGATGGAAAGGTTTAGTTTAGTAGCTCTACGGGCTAACAGGTTAGGGTCAGCGACAAAAATAAGCTCGCAGGGCCATGGTTTCTGGCAGATTTGCAGACAAATATCAGGCCCAATACCGGCAGGTTCGCCAGGTGTAATAACAATTCGAGGTAATGGCATGATTACATGATCACTGGATAAAAAAGATAATTAGTTATCCAAGCGATATTCAATGTAAGCATCATCCCTTAACTTAGTTAACCACGACTCAATCGCAGCATCTGCTTTACGTTTTTGAAGTTGAGAACGTGCTTGAGCTTCGCGCATCAGTTGGGTGTTATCTTGTTCCTCGCGACCTAACACTTGAATTAAGTGCCAGCCGAATTGGGTTTGTACAGGTTGGCTAATTTCATTGATCTCGAGTGTGTTCATGGCGGCTTCAAAAGCAGGCACCAGAGCACCGGGTTGCACCCAATTTAAGTCGCCGCCATTAATGGCTGACCCTCTATCTTCGGAGTTTGTTCTTGCTAATGCAGCAAAGTCTTCGCCGTTTTCAATACGCTGTTTAAGATTAAGCAATCGGTCCTGCGCAATTTGATCGGTAATCAATGCATTAATTTTAATAAGAATATGACGAACATGTGTTTTAGTAATCATTACCTTTTGTTGGCCACGTGTCCCAAACAGTTTAATAATATGGAACCCACTAGGGCTTTCAATAGGGTCTGAAAACTCATTGACTTGCATTTTCTCAACGAAGGGCGTTAATAATGACGGCATTTGCGCTAATTTCATCCACCCAAGGTCACCACCATCCAATGCATTGCTGGCGTCTGAATTTGCAATGGACAGCGTAGAGAATTTCTTTCCTTGTTTAAGGCTAGTAATAATTTTTTCTGCCTTGTTACGAGCGGTTGTTATTTGTTGTGGTGATGCGTTTTCAGGCGTAGCAATGAGGATATGTCCTAAATGATACTCTGTAGACTGGTCTCCTTCGCTTTGTTCTAGGTAGTTTAGAAAACTGGCGACTTCTTGGTCTGAAACTTTAACTTCATGATGTACATAACTTGCTTGTACACGTCTGACTAACATCTGATCTCTAATTGAGTTCTTAAAAGACTTCAGCGTAACGCCATCTTTTTGTAGAACGTCTAAAAATTCTTCTGTTGAAAGTTTATTGGCGGCTGCGATACGTTGCATGGAGTCTTCGATTTCCGCGTCAGAGATTTTCATTGCACTTCGTCTAGCAATTTGTAGTTGTAGTTCGGTTTGTACCATACGGTCTAATACGCGTTTTTCAATATCGTCTCTTGATATTGAGGCACGTTGTTCAGCGGGTAGGCGTTGGTAGGTTTGTTTAACTTGCTCGTCTAATTGGCTTTTTAAAATAACGCCTTTATCAACAATGGCGACAATGCGGTTCATAGACTCTTGTGCGAAGACAGCAGGCGAAAGGAAGCTACATAGCACGATTGCATTAATAAAGAGAGCGCGATTAAGATTATTCATGATGGAAAGATTCACAAGTTAAAAGGGGCTTAAATAGAAGGTTAAAATAACATTTGGATTGCTATTATGTAACCTTCTATTTACTGTTGAGAGTGATTTTTCTGAACGTTATTGCTCGGGTATTTGGTAGCCTAATATGCCTTCTTCAAGGAAAGAGTCTAGTTTTTCACCAAAGCTGGTAAGGCCTTTTAGTTCAAATTGAAAGAAAATGCCTTCTTTAGCTTCTTCGTCTATTGCGTCGTTAACGTAGCGCCTAGCGATGACTCTTAAGCTCCAACAACAGGTGTCTTTCTCTAACCCTAAGAAGGTATCAAGTGCTAGGTTATGCTCTTGTGAGTAATTCCAGCGGCCAACCGTACTCCATTCTTTGCTAATTGGCCATTTGAATGATAAGTCGGTTTGTTCAATATCATTAGAGTTTCCTCTGAAGTCAGTAGTGCCTTCATAGCGTGAACGGTAGGTTGCGTTAAATAAACGATTTGCCCCATCTTGGTAGTGAAGACCCAGAGTTGCTTTTTCTGTTTTGCCAGCATGTGGGTCGTATTGCAAGGCTGAACGAGCGGACCATGTATCTGTGATTTTTGCGGAAACTTCTGTTACTAAGTCAGAAGTATCGTCGGTAATAGGCTTGTTGGTTGGTTTAAGTTGTACATCTAGGTCGTCAAAGTAAACAATGGAACCAATACTGGCTCTTAGGCGTTCATTACCCGTATTAGACTCAATAAAACGTGAAGTGACTGCTAAGGTAAGCTGGTTAGCGTCGGCTACTCTGTCAGCGCCGGAGAAACGGTTTTCTCTAAATAATTGATTAAAGCTAAAGTCATATTCAGAGGTATCAAACAATGGAATATCATCTTGGTCTTCATGGGGAACGTATAAATAATATACGCGTGGTTCCAGTGTTTGTATCATGCCACTGGCAAAATTAAGGTTTCTTTCAAAAAACAATCCAGAGTCTACAGAGAGTATTGGAAGCGTTCTACTTTGACCGCTGTTAATGGTGCTGGCTTGATCGCTCAGCCGATATTCGGTATGTCTTAGGCTTAGTCTAGGGGTTAAAAAGCCACTGGCGTTTCTTAAAGGAACGCTAATGCCTGGGTGAAGGTCTACACGTTTGGCATCAACATCTGAACTATGGTCGAAGTAAACAAACTCATTGCGCATATCGACTTTAGCGATACCAAATACGTCTGTTTCACGTAAATTAAACAGCACCTGAGGTAAACGGCGATGAGGACGTGCGGTGCTAGAGAGGGATTCATCAATAGAGTCATAGTTATCTATTTTAGTTAGTAGGCTCCAGTGATCGGCACGGTAATTTAAACTGGCTTGGCTTTTTAGGTAACGGTTACTAGAGCTGATGAGGCTATTACCAAAATCTTCAAAATAATCATCATCGGAGATGTAGTTTAAGTCTATATCTGAGCTCAAACGAGATGTAATGGTTGATTGGTTTTGTAATGAAAATTGACCTCGTAAGTCGCTCGTCTCTGTATCGCTTAGAATTTCAGCAGATACCTGTCCTTCACTGCTACCTGTTAGGTAGCGAAATTCGCCTCCGAGCATAAACCCTCGGTTGCTCATGATGCGAGGAGTAATAGTTGCATCATAGTTTGGCGCAATATTCCAATAGTAAGGGAGAGAGAAATCAACGCCTGTTGTGTCAGAACTTCCAAAGGTCGGTGTCAAGACCCCAGATTGACGTCGGTCATCAATAGGGAAGCTAATGTAAGGCGTATAAAGCAATGGAATATCAAATACTTCAACCCATACGTCACGTCCAGTTCCGCGACCAGTTTCCTTGTTCAACTCAAGTGTTCTTGCCTGTAACTCCCAGTCACTAACACTCGGCGCGCAGGTGGTGTAAGTAACGTTTGTTGACTGGGTGATATTACGGTTAACCAGTGTTGTTGTTTGGGTGCTGCCGCGAGCGTGTGTGGTTTCAAGAATAAATTGGTTGTTTTTAAATTGCCCGGTATCCTTAGCAAGCTGTAGTTCAGCTTGGTCACTGTGCAAGGCGAAACCATTTTCTTGGTAGAAAACATCACCTGAAGCAGAGGCGCTTTCTTGTTGATTATTATATGTCAGTTGGTCGGCGGTAATAGATTGATCAGCACGATTAACCAAGACATCGCCGCTAAATTTGGCATTACTTTTATCAAGGACTTCGGCGTAGTCTGATTGTATGTTTACCTCAGAATTTAAACGATTTTGCTGAATGCTGTTTCTGCTTTCGCGAAGTGAGTCGGTAGTGACTTCACAAGTGTCCCAAGGGTCAACTTTAAGTTGCCTAACCATTTGATGAAACAGCGCATTATTTCTAACCCGGCCTGCATTATCATCATACAAGGCAATGCTCTGTCTATTATCTAGGGTGGCTACCATTGTAGAAGGCGCGCTGGTTTGTGAGCAGTCCCAAGTTCCATTCTCACCAGTTTTGCAATCCCATGAGCCAGTGTTTTTTAATGTTGTGACTTGAGTCTGAGTCGGTGCTTTTTTGTTTGTTTGTATGACTTTTGGTTGGCCAGCAACTCGAACCCTTGGAACAGAGGGGGGCGCTGGTTTATCAGTCGTGTTGTCTGCAACGGTTGTTTGATCCTTAGAGGGTTGTTGCGGACTATCTACTTTGGCATTTTTTTCAATCGGTTTGGTAGACGCGGAACAATCCCAGGTTTGACCATCATTCGCTAATTTACAATCCCACTGAGAGTTACTGAAACCAAATGCCTGGCTTGCCATCAATAAAAGCACTAGGGCTAAAAGAAAGTGTTTGTATGAGCAGATAATGGCTGAACCTTTTTGCTTGAGTCTAACGTAAGTTGTATAAAATCGCATAGAATGGTGCTTATCTTCAACGATAGCATGTAATTTTTTCGATATATTAACACGCAACTTTCGGTCTGCGTTAATTAGGTCTGATAGAGTATTTTTTATGGTAAGAGATGAGCGTAAGCAGC